>Ga0182736_1000052_pt1 | contig 229594 bp, 219 predicted proteins | sample eDN5th30CKraftBY_FD_128882 | JGI IMG/M metagenome (GOLD analysis project Ga0182736, IMG submission 128882) | Enriched backyard soil microbial communities from Emeryville, California, USA - eDNA 5th pass 30_C Kraft BY (version 2) (version 2) | ecosystem: Environmental > Terrestrial > Soil >...
CCCCTGGGAATGCGCCGCCTGCCCGCCCGGCGTCATCCACGGCTACGAAAACCGCAGCCTCGAACCCGTCTACTTCCAGGTCATGCTCGGCCGCGCCCAGCCTGAACTCATGGGCTATGCCAGCGACGACCTCTTCCAGAAACGCGACGGACACCTCACCTCCGTCCCACGCGACTAGACCCACCCTCCAAGGAGAACGAGCGATGCAATTGGTTGGTGAACAACGGATACCCGCGGACCAGCGGACGACGTGGGAAGCGCTGAACGATCCCGAGGTGCTGCGGCAATGCATCCCAGGCTGCGATGCCCTCACGGAAGACGGCGAGCATGCCTACCGGGTCGACATGAGTGTGCGCATCGGCCCCATCAGCGCGAAATTCAAGGGCCGGTTGCGGCTGCTGGACATCCAGGCCCCGACGTCCTACAGCCTGGAGTTCGAAGGCCAGGGCGGCGCCGCCGGATTCGGCAAGGGCACGGCCGCCGTCCGGCTCGAACCCGAGGCCGATGCCACGCGGTTGGCCTATACCGTCGATGCCTCGATCGGCGGCAAGCTGGCGCAGGTCGGCGCCAGGCTGATCGAAGCCGCCGCGCGCAAACTGTCGGACGATTTCTTCGGCAAGTTCAACGCGCTCATGCAACCGGGCACCGGCGACGCGCCGGCCGACGCCACGGCGGCGGCCGACTCCTCCGGGAATGCCCTTCCCCGCTGGAAGCGGCTATTCAGAAAAGAAGGCGCGCCGTCGTAGATGGCGCGAAAGGCCCCGGGGCGCGGACTAGCCGCCCCGGGGTGACGCGGATCACTCCGCCTTGATGCCGGCCGTCCTGGCCGCCGCGCCGTAGCTTTCCACATCCCGCTTGATCAGCGCGGCCGACTGCGCCGAATCCAGGAAGAACACGTCCAGGCCCGCGCCCGATAACTTGTTGCGGGTTTCCGGCGATTCCAGCACCTGTTTGACGTCGCTCTCGATCTTGGCCACGACCTCCTTGGGCGTCCCCGCCGGCGCGGCCAGGCCATAGTAGTTTTCCACCGCGAAATTCTTCAGGGCGGGAATACCGGACTCCGCCACGGTCGGGATGTCCTTGGCCGACTCCGAACGCTTCGCCGAGGTGACCGCGATGGGCACCAGCTTGCCGCTCTTGATGAAAGGCAGGACCGTGGGCATGGTCGCCACGACGGTGTCGACGTGCCCCGCCACCGCGTCCACCACGGCCGGGCTGCAACCCCGGTGCGGCACGTGCACGGCCTTGGTATGGGTCTCGACCTTGATCAGCTCCATCGCGAAATGGTGGGCCGTTGCCGCGCCGCAGGTCAGGTAGTTCATCTCGCCCTGTTCCCGCTCCATCTTCGCCAGCAGCTCCGGCATGGTCTTGATCTTGGCCTTGGGATTGACCGCGATCACGATGGCAGACGACGTCATCATGCCCGCGAAGGCGAAGTCCTTGGTGACGTCGAACTCGGTCTCGGTGTAGAGCACCCGGTTGATCGCGTGCGTATTGCTGACCAGCAGCAGGGTGTGGCCGTCCGGCGTCGAACGGTAGACGTTCAGCGCGCCGATGTTGCCGCCCGCGCCGATCACGTTCTCGACCACCACGGCGTGGGGCTTCCATTTCTCCGCCAATTTCTCGGCCATGATGCGCGCCGTCTGGTCGGCGGCGCCCCCCGGCGTGAAGCCGACCACGATGCGCACCGCCTTGGTCGGAAACCGCACTTCGGCATGGCCCTGCTGCGAAGCCGCCATGAATAGCGCCGCGACGACGCCTGCGCATGCGCGCACCTTGTTCAAGCTGGACATTGTTCAACCCCTTCCCAGGAAGTAAGAACTGCTTGGATCGATGAATGCGCCGGCGGAATGCCGGCGGTGTGGCAAGGCGTCAGCCCGCCGCCTGCTCGTGCGCGGCGATCTGCCGGACGAGTTCGACCGGCTCCACGGGCACCCGTGATACCCGGATCCTGAAATCCGCCAACGCGTCATCGATGGCCGAGGCGATGGCCGAGGTGACGGGAATCGTCCCGGCCTCGCCCACGCCCTTCACGCCCAGCGGATTGCTGGGCGCCGGAGACTCGGTGAACGAGATCTCCAGGGGCGGCACTTCGGTGGCGGTCGTCAGCAGGTAGTCCGCGAAAGTCGTGCTGATGGGCTGGGCCTGGTCGTCGTAGCGCATGCACTCGAACAAGGCGTTGCCGATGCCGTGCACGATGCCGCCGTGGATCTGCCCCTCGGCGGTCATGGGATTGATCAGCGTGCCGCTGTCGTGGGTCGCGACATAGCGCAGGATGCGCACCTCGCCGGTCACGATGTCCACCTCGACCTCGCAGGCGTGGAAGCCGTGCGCGTAGGCCATGTCGGTGGGCTCCCAATGGATGGTGGCTTCCAGGCCCGCGCCCACCCCGGGCGGCAGGTCATAGCCGGGTATGCCTCGCAACAGCCGCGCGATCTCGCTGTAGGTCACCGAACGGCCGCCCTCCCCGGTCTCGCGGACCGAACCGTCGCGCAGGCAGACTTCCGATTCGTCCACCTTCAGCATGGTGGCGCCGACCTTGCGCAGCTTGGCCGCCACCGCCACGGCGGCATAGTGCACGGACGAACCGGCCGTCACGGTCTGCCGGCTGGCGAAGCCACCCACGCCCATCGACGTGTGGGCGGTATCGCCGGAAATCACCTGCACCGACTCGACCGGCACGCACAACTGTTCGGCGGCGATCTGGGCCATGGCGGTATTCAGGCCCTGGCCCATCGCCATGGCGCCGGTGGCCACGGTCACGTGTCCATTCGACGACACGCGGACGCTGCCGGACTCGAACGGCCCGCGCCCCGTCCCCTTGACGGCATGGGCGAAGCCCAGGCCGATGTAGCGCCCTTCGCGCCGCGCCGCCTGGCGCCGTGCCTCGAAGCCGGCATAGCCGATCTGCTCCAGCACGCGGCGCTGGGCATCCAGGTAGTCGCCGCTGTCGAGCACGATGGGCCGGCCCGAGCGCGCGGTCAGCGGTTTGACGTAGGGCATCTTCTCGGGCAACACCAGGTTGCGCGCGCGCACCGTGGCGCGGTCCTCGCCCAGCTCGAAGGCGATCCGGTCGAGCAGCCGCTCCATGACGAAGGTCCCCTGCGGATACCCTGCCCCGCGGACGGGGATCACGTAGATCTTGTTGGTCTGCACCACCGTGACCCGCATCTCGTACGCCGGGATGGCATAGGGACCGGTCACCGCCGTGCTGGAGTTGTAGGCGCAGTTGACGCCCTGGGGCGTATAGGCGCCCTGGTCGTGCAGCATGGTCCCGCGTATGCCCCGGACCACGCCCTGGCCGTCACAGGCCACCTCGACCTCCCAGAGCTGGTCGCGCTCCTGGATGGCGCCCAGGAAGTGTTCCATGCGGTCCTCGATCCACTTGACGGCGCGCTTGTGGTGCCAGGCGACGGCGGCCACCGCCAGCTCCTCGGGATAGACCACGAACTTGCAGCCGAACCCGCCGCCGACGTCGGGCGCCACGACCCGGACCAGCGAATCGGGCAGCCCCAGCGCCTTGGCGACGGTGAAGGCCAGCTCGTGCGGCATCTGGGTCGAAGCCCAGATCATCAACGCCCCCTGGTGCTTGTCGTACTGCGCCACCATGCCCCGGCACTCCATGGGATGGGCGCCGCCGCGATGCTGCAAAATGGTCTCGCGGAAAACGTGCGGCGCATCCCGGAACGCCCCATCGCATTCGCCGTAGCCGACGCTGAATTCCCGCAGCACGTTGCTGGGCGCCTCCCGCCGCACCTTGGGCGCGCCGGGCTCCAGCGCGGCGTGCACGTCGGAGACGGCCGCCAGCGGCTCGTAGTCCACCATCACCAGCGCCGCGCCATCCTCCGCGATGTAGCGGGAAGTCGCCAGCACCATGGCCACCGCCTCGCCCACGAAGCACACTTCCTCGGGACACAGCACATAGGGCGTGATGCCGGAAGGCAGGTCGCTGGTCGGCCAGCCGAGCGGCATGCGGATGGCCTCGACATAGGTCGCCATCTCGCGCGCGTCGATGACCGCGACCACGCCCGGGACCTCCAGCGCGGCCGAACCGTCCACGTTCCGGATCAGCGCATGGGCGTAGGGACTGCGGACGAAGGCGACGTGCAGGGCATCGGGCAGGTCGATGTCGGCCACGTAGCGGCCCTCCCCCGTCAGCAGGCGGACGTCCTCGGCACGCAACGCGCGCTTGCCGATATGAGAGGCCGGAACCCGGTCACGCGCGTTCATGGACAGTCCTCCTGCTTTCCAGGGTACGCATGGCGGCGGCCACGATGTTCTGGTATCCGGTGCAGCGGCAAATGTGCCCGGACAAGGCCAGCCGGACGTCTTCCTCGGTCGCCTCGGGCATGTCGCGCAGCAGCTCGGTCAAGGTCATCAGGATGCCCGGGGTACAGAAGCCGCACTGCAATCCGTGCAGTTCCCGGAACGCCTGCTGCAGATCGTTGAGTTCGCCGTTGCAGGCCAGCGACTCGACCGTGTGGATCTCATACCGCTGCGCCTGCGCCGCCAGCATCAGGCAACTGCGCGCGGTGGCTCCGTCCACGTGCACCGTGCAGGCGCCGCAGACGCCATGTTCACAGCCCAGGTGGGTGCCGGTCAGGCCCAGGTCGTTGCGCAGGCAATCGCCCAGCGTCGTTCGCGGCTCGACGCTGACCGTATGCTGGGCGCCGTTGACGCACAGGGATATCCGCGCCAGCTCGCCGACTTCGAGTTTTTTCATGGTGGAGGTTCCTAGGATAGGACGGCGGCGCGTTCCAGCGCCTTGGCCAGTGCTCGCTCGAGCAGGCGCTGGGCCAGCCGTTGGCGGTACCACGCGGGATAGGCCGGATCGCTGACCGCTTCGCACTGGGCAGCCTGCGCGCACGCTTCGCGCACCACCGCTCCGGTAGGAAGACGCCCCTGGAGCACGCGTTCGGCCGCCTCGACGCGGAACGGCACGGACGCGACGCCCCCGAGGGTCAGTGAACAGCGCTCGACCGCGCCGTTCGCATCCAGCAGGACCAGCACGGCGGCCGACACGATGGCGAAGTCGCCATGCCTGCGGCCGTACTCCACGAACGCGTGGCCGGCGCGCGCGGGCCAGGGCGTGAAGCGGACGGCAACCAGCAGCTCGTCGGGCTCCAGGCACGAGGTCATCAGGTCCACGGCGAACTCCCTCATGGACACCATCCGCTCGCCGCGCACGCTGCGCAGGGACAGCCGCGCGTCCATGGCGATCGCGATCGTCGGCTGCTCCGCGGAAGGATCCAGGTGGCAGACGCTGCCGCCCAGGGTGCCGCGATTGCGCGTCTGCCTGTGCCCGACGTTCAGGATGGCTTCCTTGAGCAGGGGCAGGCGTTCGGCCACCAGGGAAGAGAACTCGATGTCCCGCTGGCGGGTCATCGCGCCGATGACGACGTCGCCCCCGTCCTCGCGCAGGCCCGCCAGTTCGGCGATACCGTTGAGGTCGATGACGTCGTCCGGAAAGGCGAGCCGCAGGTTGAGCATGGGCATCAGGGACTGGCCGCCCGCGATCACGCGGGCATTGTCGCGGCTGGCGAGCAGTTCCAGCGCCTCGGGCAGCGACTCGGGCAAATGCAGGGAGAACGGAGACGGTTTCATGGGCCCCGCCTCAGATCCTGGTCAGGTCGAGCGTAGACGGCGAGAACAGCTCTTCCGGCGCGACCTTGCGCGCCGAGAGCCCCTGCTCGTGGTGATAGCGGACGAACGTCTCCAGCACGTGGCGGTTGGCCTCGAACCCATAGCTCCAGTAATCGTCGCCCATGTCGCGCCTGGCCTGCTCGTAGGCCGCGACGCCCCAGGGCAGGCTGTGATAGAGGTGGCCGATCTGCCCCATCTCGGCGAAGGCCAGGTCCTTGGCACGGGTGAACGCCTTGAACACGTTCACCGGCAGCCACGGATGCTGCGCGACCAGTTCCTTGCGGATGCCGATGGCATGCATGGTCGGAAAGATGCGCGTGCGCTGGAAGTAATCCGCCTCGACGCTGGGATAATCCGGGAACATGCGGGCGACGCCCGCTTCGCCCCGCAGGAAACAGGACGGCGCCCGCGCGCTGATGACGGCATCCAGTTCGCCATCGGCCAGCATGCCGCTCAGCGTCTTGTCGCCGGCGATCTGTTCCAGCTCGATGCCCGGCGGCAGCTTGATGGGCGCGCGCTCCTCGCGCCCCGCCTGCTCGACGCCGCCACGCCGCCACCGCACGGAGGCGGGGTCCAGGCCATGGTCGTCCTGCAGGATGCCGCGTATCCACACGTTGGCCGTGATCTGGTACTCGGGCAGCCCCACCTTCTTGCCCGCCAGGTCCGCCGGGGACCGGATGCCCCTGTCGGTGCGGATGTAGATGCCGGAGTGGCGGAACAGCCGCGAGACGAAGGCGGGGATCGCGACATACGCGTTCTCGCCGCGGGAGGTCATCATCGTATGGCTGCTGAGCGAGATCTCGCAGATGTCGAACTCCGCGTACTTGAAGGCGCGGTGGAACGATTCCTCGGGTTCGAGCTGCGACGTGACCAGGTCCACGCCTTCGATACCGGTCCGGCCGTCCATCAGCGCGGACGTCCGGTCATAGTTCGCACAACTCATGCTCAATTGCAGGCTTTTCATAGGATGGCGTCGAGATCATGGGTGCGCGGCAACGGGAATGGCAGGTGCCTGCGCGGATTGAAAATTGACTAAACAGTCAACATCTTATATCCGACTACAAGGTATATCAACGGATTTTTTTAGATCAAGCTGACTGTACGGTCAACACACCATGCCCCAAACAGGGGCACGGTCAGGCCACCCGGGCCTGCGCCATCACCCAGTCGCGGAAGTCGCAAACCTGCGCGTCGTTCCGCAGGCGCTCGGGATAGACCAGATAGAAGGCCGAATCCAGCACGAGCCGGCCCGCGAAGGGCGCGACCAGCCTGCCGGCGGCCAGGTCGTCGGCCACGAGGGCGTACTGCCCCATCGCGACGCCCATGCCTTGCAGCGCCGCCTGGTAGGCCAGCGTGACGTTCTCGAAGGTCAGGCCGTGCGCCGGGTCGACGCCTTCCACGCCCTGGGCGGCCAGCCACCGCCCCCAGTAGTCGGGCCGGGCCGCCGATTGCAGCAGGGTATGGCGCGCCAGGTCCGCCGGTTCGCGCAGGGGCACGGGGCCGGCAAGCAAGGCCGGGCTGCATACCGGCAGCAGTTCGATGTCCACCAGCCGGTGGGCGACCACGCCGGGCCAGTCTCCATGGCCGATGCAGATGGCGACATCGGCATCGCTGAGGTTGTCCAATTGCTTGAGCGAGGTGGTGAAGACGGCATCGCGGTCCGGATGCCGGGCATGGAATTCGGCCATGCGCGGCAACAACCAGCGCATGGCGAACGTCATCTGGCACCACACGTGCAGCGGCTTGTCCCGGTTGCGCTCCAGGGCCTTGGTGGTCGCCTGCGAGATCCGCTCGAAGGCGCCCCGCAGGTCGTCACGGTACTCCCGGCCCGCCGGCGTCAGGCGCACCTCGCCGCTGGCGCGCTCGAACAGGCGCATGCCCAGGAATTCCTCCAGCACGCGGATCTGCCGGCTGACCGCGCCCGTCGTCACATGCAGCTCGCGCGCGGCCTGCGTGAAACTCAGGGTATGCGAAACGGACTCGAACACCCGCAGGGGATTCAGGGGCGGCAGCTTCATCCGGGCCGATGTTGATGAAAAGTAAACCGGATTGACTATATATCGATTGCCTGCCGGCGCCCAGTCTTGCAGGATTCAGGGCTGACGAACCGGAGGCATTTCCGCATGAAAACCATCTTGCTCGCAGGTTTCGGAGCCATGGGACAGTCGATTTTTGATCAACTGAAAGATGACCCGCGCATCGGCCGGTGGCTGGTGCTGGAACGGGCCGAGCGGGCCGACGAGGCCCGCCGCAAGCTCGGCGCCCATGGCCAGGTCGTCCTGTCGGCCGACGGCCTGGACATCCGCCCCGATTTCGCCGTCGAATGCGCCGGCCACGAAGTGCTGGGCACCGTGGTGCCCCGGCTGCTGGAGCAGGGCATCGACACCATCGTCGCGTCGGTCGGCGCGCTGGCGCTGCCCGGCATGGTCGAACGGCTCGACGCGGCCTGCCAGGCGGGCCGGACGCAACTGACGCTGGTGCCGGGCGCCCTGGCCGGCGTCGATGCCCTGGCCGCCGCGCGCGACAGCGGCCTGGCATCGGTGGACTACACCGGGCGCAAGCCCCCCGGCAGTTGGCGGGGCACGGCGGCCGCCCGGCTGTGCGACCTGGACCATCTTGCCGAGGCCACGGTGTTCTTCGAAGGCACCGCCCGCGAAGCCGCCGCGACCTTCCCGCAGAATGCCAACGTGGCCGCCATGGTCGGGCTGGCCGGCATGGGGCTGGACAGCACCCGGGTCCGGCTGATCGCCGACCCGGCCGCCGGCGGCAACACGCACACCATTTCGGCGCGCGGCGCCTTCGGCCGGCTCGAAGTCATGGTCGAGGCCGCCGCCTTCGCGTCGAACCCCAAGACCTCGGCGCTGGCGGGCATGTCCATCGTGCGCGCCGTGCGCAACCGCCTGAACGCCCTCGTGATCTGAACGCTCCAGGAAACCGCCATGTCGAACCCACCCGAAATCCCGCCGTCCCTGCGCCAGGCCATGGCGGAACTCGGCCCGCGCTGGGGCACCAGCGTGCAGGCCCATGTCCGGCAGATGGTGCTGGGATTCTCCGAGGTCCTGCGCGACGCCCCGAAACAGGCCACGGTCACGCGCGACGTCCCCTACGGCGACGATCCGCGCCAATGCCTGGACGTCTTCCAGCCGCAGGGCCCGGCCGCCGCGCGCCGGCCGGTGCTGATGTTCGTCCACGGGGGCGCCTTCGTCGAAGGCGAGAAGGACCGCACGGCGGAAATCTACAGCAATGTGCTGTGGTACTTCGCGCGGCACGGCATCATCGGCGTCAACGTCGAATTCCGCCTGGCGCCCGCCCATCCCTACCCCAGCGGCACCCAGGACGTCGCCGCCGCGGTGGCCTGGGTGCGCGCCCACGCCGACGAGCTGGGCGCCGATCCCGGCCGCATCTTCCTGATGGGGCATTCGGCCGGCGGCACCCATGCCGCGCACTACGCCTACGATGCCCGCTTCCATCCGCCCGAAGGCCACGGCCTGGCCGGCCTGGTGGTGGTGTCCGGCCGCGTGCGGGCCGAGAATTCGGCGGAGAACCCCAACGCCAACCGGGTGGAGGCCTACTACGGCACCTCGCCCGCCACGATGGAGGACGGTTCTCCAGTCAACCACGTCACCGCGCAGGCGCTGCCCACCATGATCGCCGTCGCCGAATACGAGAACCCGCTGATCGACGTGCATTGCGTGGAACTGCTTGCCGCGCTGACCCGCGTCCGGCGCCGTACGCCGCGCTTCGTCTGGATGGCGGGCCACAACCACACGTCGATCGTGGCGCACTTCAATACCGCCGAGGACGAGTTGGGCCGGCAGGTGCTGGCGTTCATGGAGCGGCCGGCCTAGGATTTATCGACGCCAGGGCCGTTACGCCCGGGATCAATTGCCCAGCAGCGCCCCGGCGAACTCGTCCGCCACGAAAGGCTGCAGGTCGTCGATCCCCTCGCCCACGCCTATCCAGTACACCGGCACCGGCCGCACGCCCTGCGCGCCGGCCGCCACCGCGGCCAGGATGCCGCCCTTGGCGGTGCCGTCCAGCTTGGTCACGATCAGGCCCGTCAGGCCCAGGGCCTGGTCGAAGGCCTTGATCTGCGCCAGCGCGTTCTGACCCGTGTTGCCGTCTATCACCAGCAGCACCTCGTGCGGGGCCGAGGCGTCGGCCTTGGCGATCACACGCTTGATCTTCTTGACCTCTTCCATCAGGTTCAACTGCGTGGGCAGGCGGCCGGCGGTATCGACCATCACCACGCCCATGCCCCGCGCCTGGCCGGACTTGACCGCGTCGAAGGCGACGGCGGCCGGATCCCCGCCCTCCTGGGCAATGACCGTGACGTCGTTGCGGCGGCCCCACTCCACCAATTGCTCGCGCGCGGCGGCGCGGAAGGTGTCGCCCGCGGCCAGCAGCACGTGACGGCCCTGTTGCTGGAAGGTGCGCGCCAGCTTGCCGATGGAGGTGGTCTTGCCGGCCCCGTTCACGCCCGCGATCATGGTCACGATGGGCGCGGGGCGGTCCAGGTCGAACCTGCGCTCCAGCGGCCGCAGGTGCTCGGCCAGCAGCTCACGCAGCACCCGGCGCACGCTGTCGCCGTCCTCGATGCGTTCCTGCCGCACACGCTCGCGCAGTCCCTTGAGCAGCGATTGCGCCGCATCCACGCCGGTATCGGCCATGATGAGCGCGGTTTCCAGCTCCTCGAACAGATCTTCGTCGACCTTCACGCCCACGAACAGCGTGGTCAGGCTCTGGCCGGTGCGCGACAGGCCGGTCTTCAGGCGCGCCAGCCACGACGATTTGGCGGGCGGGGCCGCCTGGGGAACCGGCGGCATCGACGGCGGCTGGATCGGCGCGGCGGGGGCCGCCACGGCGGGCACCGCCGGCTCCGGGGAGACCGGCCGTGCATCCGCCACGCTGTCCGCCAGGCCGGCGGGCACCGCATCCCGGCCGGGATCGGCCTGGGGCGCCACGGGCCGGTCCACTACGGGCGCATCGGGCCGCTCCGCCACTCCCGGCACGGGAGCAGGAACTGGCGCGACCTCCGGCTCCTGGACACGGTCCTGCTCGGGTGGGGGCGAAGGGGCCTTCTTCTTGAAGAAACTGAACATGGAAACCTGTATGCTGAAACGGCCTGCGGCATCATCGGGACAACGGGCCGCGGCCCATCCGGCGGACACATGGCCGCCGGCTATAGAATCTGGGATTCTACCGGTCCATCGCCATGCCCTCATCCCGCCCTCCCGCCACCCGCTCCCACCGCTCCGCCCCCCACAAGGTCCGCATCATCGGCGGCCGCTACAAACGCACCCCGCTGCCCGTCCTGGACCTGCCCGGCCTGCGCCCCACGCCGGACCGTGTGCGCGAGACGCTGTTCAACTGGCTCAACCACCTGTGGGCCGGCGAATTCGCCGGCAAGACCGTGCTCGACGCCTTCGCCGGCTCTGGCGCGCTGGGCTTCGAGGCCGCCTCCCGCGGCGTGGCCGAGGCGGTGCTGGTGGAAACCGACCGCAAGGCAACGGCCTCCCTGGAGGCATTGCGCGCGCGCCTGGGCGCCGACAATGTCAGCATCGTGACCGGCGACGCCCGTACCTACCTGTCGCGCACGGCCTCCCGCTTCGACCTCGTGCTGCTGGATCCGCCGTTCGGGCAAGACTGGCTGGACCGCGTCCTGCCATCAGCATTGCGAGCGCTCACTAACGACGGAATGCTCTATATTGAAGCCGAAGCGCCTGTCCTGGCCCCGCCCGGAACCGAATTGCTGCGGCAGGACAAGGCAGGCGCGGTACATTTCCAGTTGCTGCGCGCCCACCCGGAAGCCGCGTAGCGCCTGGAAACGTCTGATACGCGTCATTGCCAATTTGCTGCGCCGCGCAAATAAGGAAATAATCACATCATCCGGTAACCGGATGCCGGCCGCCTAGAACGCCGGACGACTCGTCCCCGCCATCCGGCCGGGACCGAAGAGGCTGACGCCCATCAATAGAGAAATACGGAGCCTACGCATGATCATTGCCGTATACCCTGGCACCTTCGACCCGATGACCCGCGGCCACGAGGATCTCGTCCGCCGCGCGGCCGGGCTGTTCGACAAGGTGGTGGTGGGGGTGGCGGTCAGCCGCAACAAGGCCCCCTTCTTCACGGTCAGCGAACGGGTCGAGATCGCCCGCGAGATCCTGGGCCACTATCCCAACGTCCAGGTGGCCAGCTTTTCCGGACTGCTGAAAGACTTCGTGCGCGAGCAGAATGCCCGAGTCATCGTGCGCGGACTGCGCGCGGTCTCGGACTTCGAATACGAGTTCCAGATGGCGGGAATGAACCGATACCTGCTGCCGGATGTCGAAACCATGTTCCTGACGCCGTCCGACCAGTATCAGTTCATCTCGGGCACCATCGTGCGCGAGATCGCCCAGTTGGGCGGCGATGTCAGCAAGTTCGTGTTCCCGTCCGTCGAGCGCTGGCTGCACGCCAAGGTCGCGCAGCTGGGCGGCCGCGACGGCACCTGAGTCCCCCAAGGCAGCAAGGAAGTCCCCACCATGGCTCTGCTGATTACCGACGAATGCATCAACTGCGACGTCTGTGAGCCCGAGTGCCCCAACGATGCCATCTACCTGGGCGTGGAGATCTACGAGATCGACCCCGCCCGCTGCACCGAGTGCGTCGGCCACCACGACGAGCCCCAGTGCAAGGTCGTCTGTCCGGTCGAGTGCATCGAGCTCAATCCCGAATGGCCGGAAGACCGCGATCAGTTGATGGGCAAATACCGCAGGCTGACGGTACATCCCGTGGTGGAATGACCGCCGGCCGGCGCGCTTACGGCATCGGCGCCGGCGTGCCGCCCTCGTAGGCCTGCTGCAGCAGCATCCGGATCGCCGCCCGCTCCAGCGGACGCGGGTTCGGATAAGGCTGGCTCACCGCCAGGTCCGCGATCCGGTCCAGTTGCGGCGCCCGCACCCCCAGTTCCCCGAGCCCCTTGGGCACGCCCAGCGTCCGGCCCAGCGCATGCAGCCCGGCGGCGGCGTCCGGCACATCCAGCGCCCGGCGGATCGCCGCCATGGCGGCGGGAGCGGCCGGCGCGTTATAGGCGGTCGCATAGGGCAGCACGATGGCGTGGGTCTCGGCATGGGGAAGATTCAGGCTGCCCCCCAGCACATGGCAAAGCTTGTGATGCAAGGCCATCGACGCGACGTTGAGCGACATGCCCGCGAGCCACGCTCCGTACAGGCAGCGCTCGCGTCCCGGCAGCGCCCCCGGTTCGCGCAGCACCTCGGGCAGCCCATGCGCCAGGGCGCCGATCGCCTCCTCGGCCATGAGCGACACCACGGGGTTCCCGTCCGCCGCGTACAGCGCCTCGACACAGTGCGCGATCGCGTTCAGGCCGCTGCTGGCCGACAGCGGCGCGGGCAGGCTGCGCGTCAGCGCGGGATCGTACAGCACGGTGGCCGGCAACACCCGGTCGTCGCGGCCCGTGCGCTTTTCTCCTGCATCGGTCAGCCCGTAGATGGACGTCATCTCCGACCCGGCATAGGTGGTGGGAATGGCGAGGATGCGCAGCGGCAGTTCGAGCGCCATGGCCTTCGCCAGGCCGGTCGCCGAGCCGCCGCCCAGCGCGACCAGGCCGTCCGCGTCCGCTGCGCGGGCCCGGGCCACCGCCGCCCCGACGACCGCCACCGGCACGTGCATGACCGCTTCGGCGAACACCGACGGCCGCGCGTCGCCCAGGTTTGCGGCCACGGCTCGCGCGTCGGCCGCCTGCTCCGGCGTGCACAGGATCAGCGGTCGCTTCATGCCCAGCATCTCCAGTTCGCGTCCCAGGTGGCGCAGGCTGCCTGCCCCGAACACCACGCGCGCCGGCGCGCTGCGATAAACGAAGGCGGCGATGCCTTCGGGCGGATTCCTGCGACCTTGCATGACGGCTCTCCCTTGATGTCCGGCGGACATGGTAGGGACGCCGGCCCCGCCGGGTCGATAGCGGAACCCTTATGCATCCGATGCGAAAACGGCATGCGGCGCGCCATCGGGTGGCCCGGCCTTGTATGCCGATTTCGCATGCGGCGCATCGCGAAACCGGTATGGTGCCCCGCGATGCGCTGCCGGATACTGCCCCGGCGCCTGTCGTGAGGAGGCGCGGCACCACACAGGAGACGACATGACCGAACGCTCTGGCTCGATACAGGGCCTGCATCACATCACGCTGTGCACCGCCACGGCGCAAGGCGATGTGGATTTCTTCGTAAAAGTGATGGGGCAGCGCTTCATCAAGCAGACGCTGTTCTATGACGGCAAGATCCCCATTTATCACTTGTACTTCAGCGATGCCGACGGCACGCCGGGCACGGTCATGACGACCTTCCCGATGCGCCGAACCGGGCTCGTGGGCCGCAAGGGCTCGGGGCAATTCACCGCGATCGCGTATTCGGTCCCGCCGGGTTCGCTCGATTTCTGGCGCGAGCATTTCCGCCGCAACGGCATCGCCATCGCCGGCGAATCGGAACGCTTCGGCGAAAAGTACCTGCGCGTGGTCCACGCCGGCATCGATTTCGAAGTGGTCGAGGACCCGACCGACCCGCGCAAGCCCTGGAAGTCCGACTACGTCCCGGAGCGGTATGCCGTGCGCGGCTTCCACAACTGGACCGTGACCGTGCGCGAGCAGGAGGACATGGATGCCTTCATGCACGAGGCCTGGAGCTTCCGCCGCACGCTGTCCGACGGACTCTTCACGCGCTACGAGGTTGCCGGGGGCGGCGGCGGCAAGCGCATCGACATCCTGCATGCGCCCGACCTGCGCCAGGGAACGTGGACAGTGGCCGAGGGCATCGTCCACCACGGAGCCTTCGACGTGCCCGACTACGACACGCAGATGCGGGTCAAGCTCGAAACCGAGGGCATGGGTTTCACCGATTTTTCGGACCGCAAGAACCGCGGCTACTTCGAGTCCACGTACGTGCGGACCCCCGGCGGCGCGATGTTCGAAGCCACCAAGTCGCTGGGATTCAAGATGGACGAGACCGAGGAAGAGCTCGGCACCGACCTGAAGATCTCCCCGCAGTTCGACGTCTCGCACGAAGAGCTCAAGGCCTTCATGCAGAAGGAAGACCCCATCCACCTTTGAGTTCCATCGCGGACTCGATTCCCACCCTAGAAGACGCCGCCATGAATACATTCACCACCTTCGGCACCGGCCCCCGGAAAGTGCTGGTCCTGCCGGGACTGTTCGGCGCCCGGCCGCTCGAACCCATGCTCGCGATGGCCGACGGCGACGCATGCCAGTACGTCGTCATGGACTACCGCGGCTACGGCGCCTCGCGTGCCCTGCCCGGCCTGTGCCACCTGCGCGAAGTCGTCATCGACGCCATCCGTCTGCTGGACTACCTGGGCTGGACGCATGCCCACGTGCTCGGCCATTCGATGGGCGCGCTGGCCGCGCAGATGCTGGCGGTGGCCGCGCCCCGGCGCATCCGCTCCATCGTCTCGCTGGCGGGGCTGGGCGCCCAGGGCGCCTCCCGCGAACCCGCCCATCGGCGCCTGATGAGCGAAGCCGCGCACGACCTGGCCAAGCGCGCCGCCGTCATCGACAACGGCACGGGCAAGCGCTACGGCGCCGCGCAGGTCCGGCTGCTGGCCGAGGCGTCCTGGGACGCGATGAAACCCGAGGCCTTCGCCGCCTATGCCGCGGACGCGGCCGCCACCGACATCCAGCGCGAAGTCGACGGCAGCGCCGTGCCCTTCCATGCCATCGTGGGCGCGCACGATCCCGCCGCGAGCGAGAAGGCCGCGCGGGAAACCAGCCTGCGCTGGTACCGCGACAGCAGCCTGTCGGTCCTGGCCGGCGCCGGCCACTACCCTTCGATCGAAACACCGCTGCATGCCATCGCGGCGATCGAGTCCTTCCTGCGCGAGGCCGAATCGGCCGCGCGCGAGAAAGAGAAACTGGCGGCCTGACCCAGGCACCCGACGCCGCCGCCGGGCATCCCGCCCGGCCGGCGGCCGACCCCATAATCAGAACGGAGACACACCATGCATGCGCGCTTGCCGCGGGCCTTCGCCCGCCTGCTTCTCTTCGCCCCGGCACTCGTCTCGGCGGCCGAGGCATCCTCCTATCCCACCCGGCCGCTACATCTGGTGGTCCCCTTCACCAGCGGTGGCATCGCCGACATCATGAGCCGCGTGCTGGCGGAGCGGCTCAAGGACGCCCTGGGCCAGCCTGTGATCGTGGAGAACCGCCCGGGCGCCGGCACGCTGCTCGCCTCCGAGTACGTGCAGCGCGCCGACGCGGACGGCTACACGCTGATGATGGCGGCCTCGTCCCTGACGATCGCGCCCAGCGTCTATCCCAAGGGACGGGTGAAGTACGACCCCGAGCGGGACTTCACGCCGATCTCGCTGGTGGCCGAGGTGCCGCAGGTCCTGGTCGTGTCCCCGTCCCTGCCCGTCGGCAACGTGGCCGAGCTCATCCGCTACGCGCAGAAACATCCCGGGCAGCTCAATTACGCCTCCGCCGGCGCGGGTACCTCGAACCATCTGGGTGCGGAACACTTCAAGCAGATGGCCCATATCAGCATCACCCATGTCCCGTACAAGGGCACCGTGCCCGGGCTGAACGACGTCATGACGGGCAACGTGCAGATGATGTTCGCCGACCTCGCCGCGGCGGATCCGTTCATCCAGGCGGGCAGGCTCAAGGCCCTGGGCCTTACCAACGCCAAGCCCTCGGCCGCGCGCCCCGAACTGCCGACCATCGCCCAGGCCGGCGTGCCGGACTACGACAGCAAGTCCTGGCTGGGCGTCGTGGCGCCCGCCGGCACGCCCCCGGCCATCGTGGCCCGGCTCAACGCCGGCATCGTCAAGGTCCTCGCGCAGCCCGAGGTCAAGCGCCGTTTCCAGGCCCTGAACGTCGACGTCGCGCCGAGTTCGCCGGAAGAATTCAGGCACTACATCTCGGCCGATACGGCGCGGTGGGCCCGGATCGCGAAAGAGACCGGCGCCTCGGTCGACTAGCCGCGCCTTGACGCTCCCTAGCCGGCTGGACAGAATGAACGGCCATTGACCTATCCTGGCACCCGCCCGCGGCGGGAGCCGCCGGAGGACCAAGCGTGCGCTCCCTCGATCTCCGATTGCTAGCCGTGTTCGACGCCATCCTGCGCGAGAAGAGCGTGACCGTGGCCGGCGAGAGCCTGGGCCTGAGCCAGCCGGTGATGAGCCAGTCGCTCAGCCGCCTGCGCGACTACTTCGGCGATCAGTTGTTCGTCCGTACGTCCGAAGGCATGATGCCCACGCCGCGCGCGCTGTCGCTCGCATCCAGCGTGGGCGAGGTGCTGGGCATCGTCAGCCAGCGCTTCGAGCCGCCCCAGGCCTTCGACCCCTGTACCTCGTCGCGCACCTTCAGCTTCTTCGCCACCGACTTCGCCGCCGCCATCCTGGTCCCCAGCCTGATGGCCCGTTTCCGGCCGCACAGCCCCAACCTGCGGGTACGCGCCCTGCCCATGCGGCCCAAAGGCATGGACGAGGCGCTGGAAAGCGGCGAAGTCGACCTCGCCTTCGGCAACCTGTCGGAATTCGGGACCGGCTTCTACCAGACCGGCATCTACCACTCCGACTACGTCTGCCTGGCGCGCGGCGACCATCCCGAGATCCGGAGAGCCCTGACCGTCCAGCAATACCTGTCGGCCTCGCACGCGCTCATCTCGCCCCTGCCACCGGGCTACGACGGCCTGGAGAAATTCCTGCGCGACATGCTCGACCCCGCCCGCATCGTCCTGTGCCTGCCCAATTTCTTCACCGTGCTGACATTCCTGCCGCAATCGGACATGCTGGTGACCATGCCGCGCCGCGCGGGCACCACCGCCGCCCGCATCATCGGGGCCCAAGTGCTGGAACTGCCGGTCAAGATCCCGGGCTTCGACGTCAAGCTGTTCTGGCATGAACGCTTCCACAAGGACCTGGCCAACCAGTGGTTCCGCAACCAGGTCCGGGAAGCGTTCAACGACCGCTGATTGGTCCCCTCACACCAGCGAGCAGACATTGCGCTGCTGGCTGTAGAAGTCCAGCGAGGCCAGCCCGCCCTCTCGGCCTATGCCCGATCGGCCCAGGCCGCCGAAGGGCGTGCGCAGGTCGCGGATCCCCCAGGCGTTGACCCAGACCACGCCCGCGCGCAGCCGGGCGGACACGCGCAGCGCCTGGGCGTGGTCGCGCGACCACAGGGCCGCGGCCAGGCCGTATTCGCTGTCGTTGGCCAGGTGCACGGCCTCTTCCTCGTCGTCGAAGGGGGCGATGTGGCAGCAGGGGCCGAACACCTCGTGCCGGACGATGGTGGACGATTCGTCAAGCCCGGTCCAGATCGTCGGTTCCATCCACGCGCCCTGGGCCAGGCGCCCCGACATGGCCGGGGCCTGGCCGCCGGTGTGTACGGTGGCGCCTTCGTCGCGCGCCACGGCGCAGGCCCGCAACACCTTGTCGCGGTGGCGCCGGCTGATCAGCGGTCCCATGGTCGTGCCGGGATCCAGCGGATCGCCCATCCGCAGCGCGGCGGCCCGCGCCGACAAGCCATCGACGAAGCGCTCGAACAACGGCCGATGCACGTAGATGCGCTCGGTCCCGAAGCACACCTGTCCCGAGTTCAGGAAGGCGGACCGGGCCGATCCCTCGATCGCGGCGTCGAGCTCGGCGGACCCGAAGACGACGGCGGCGTTCTTGCCGCCCAGTTCCAGCGACACCGGCCGCACGCCCCGCGCCGCGGCCGCCATGATCGCCTCGCCCGTCCGGGTCTCGCCCGTGAACGTCAGCGCGTTCACGCCGGGGTGCGCGGCCAGCAGGGCGCCCGCCGAATCCTGGCCGAAGCCGTAGACGACGTTGAAGAGGCCCTGGGGCAGCTCGATCTCTTCGATGACCCGCGCCAGCAGCGCCACCGAGGAAGGCGTTTCCTCGGACGGCTTGACCACCACGGCGTTGCCGCAGGCCAGCGCCGGGGCGATTTTCCAGACGGCCAGCACCAGCGGGAAATTCCAGGGGCAGATGATGGCCACCACACCGTGCGGCAGGCGCGTGGTCATGTTGACGGCGCGCCTGCCCTCCGGCAGGGCCGTGACCACCACGTCGTCGCGATGCGTCCTGAGCAGTTCCGCGAAAGTCTCGAAGGTGGCGATGGCGCGCGGGATCTCGACGCTGCGGACCATGGACAGGGGCTTGCCGGTGTCGCGCACTTCGGCATCGACGAAGGCGTCGAACCGCCGCCGGATGGCGCCGGCGATCTTCAACAGCCAGTCCGCCCGCTGATCGGCCGACGCGGCCGCCGCGACACCGCGCGCGGCGCGCAAGGCGGCCTGCACCGCTTCGTCCACCAGCGCGGCATCGGACTCCTCGACCTCGGCGATCAGGGTATCGGTAGCGGGGTCGCGCTTCTCGAAGCGGCGCAGTTCCGGACGTGAAACATGCCTTCCATCCAGGAAGGCGGAAATGACGGGAGTGGCCATCGTCGTCTCCATTGGCAATGGGTCAGCGGATCGCGGCGGCCTGCGCCACCGAGTTGATCATGGAACTGTCGCGCAGATAGGACTTCGCCAGCGCCGGATCGCGCACCACCGCGCGCAACTCGTCGATGTTCTGCCTGCGCACGCCAGGATCGCGCTCCTGCATGAGCCGCTTGTTGCGTATGCTCTGGCGCTGCACGTTCTCGACCGCCACGTGCCGCCGCTGGCGATCGTAGAGATCGAGCAGCGCGCAGTCCGCTCCCGCGCAAACCGCGGCCAGCTTCTCCGACAGGTTGATCGCGTCGTGCACGCCGCCGTTCAGTCCGAATCCGCCTATGGGATTGTTGATGTGGGCCGCGTCGCCCGCCAGCAGCACACGCCCGTTGCGGAAGCTGGACGCCACGCGCTGATGGACCCGGTAGGTGCTCTGGTAGACCAGTTTGCAGTTCCGCTCCCGGCCCAATACGTCGCGCAGCATGTCCTGGGCGTAGTCTTCGGCCAGCACGGCCTCTTCGGGCAGTTCAGGATCGGACGGCATGGCGATGCGCCACAGGCTCCCGACCCGGGGATCGGCCAGCCGCAAGATGACGGCCCACTTGTCCGGGTCGGCCACGTACGACGTCTCCGCAAAACCTTCGCCGGCCAGGTCTTCGTCGACGTTGGTGACCAGGAAGCGTTCCGGCCACGTGAATCCCTCGTAGTCGATGCCGCTGCTCTTTCTTACCGCGCTGCGGGCACCGTCGCATCCCACCACCCAGCGGGCGACGATCGTCTCGCGCCGTCCGCCGGCGTCGCCGTACCGGACCTCGACGCGTTCGCCTTCCTGTGTCACTTCCTCGACACTCGCGCCGAACACCACTGTCGCGCGCGGCTCCCGTTCGAGCCTGGCCAGCACATCGGCGGCCAGGTGATGCTGGGGCAGGTGGAACCGGTAAGGGTAGCGGGTCTCCCCGGCCAGCATGCTTAGGTCGAATTCGGCGACGACGCCCTCTTCCTTGTCCCGTATCTGCCAGACCGGAATGCGCAGGCCCAGCGGCAGCAGGCCGTCCGTGATCCCGAAGGGTTCCAGCATTTCCAGCGTGGGGGGATGGAAGGCCGCGCCGCGCTGCTCGCGAGGAAGTTCGCGCAGCGCCTCCAGCACCACCACGTCGATTCCCGACCGCGCCAGCGCCAGCGCGGTTACCAGGCCCACCGGGCCGGCCCCGACGATCACTACCTGAGTTTCTGATGTCATGATGAATGAATGGCTGATCGATGAACATCGCCGCTCGCGACTCGCGAGGCCGGCGTCCTGTCGCCACCATACGAAGGGCCCGTACCCGCGTCGAGAATGCGCCGCTTATGCCCGGCATGCACGATATGCATGATTCGCCGGCGGACACGCGGCGGCCGGGCATAGCGTTCGCGCATGCCGCGCATTAGCGTTCGGAGATGGCGGGCGCCCCCGGCGCGCGGCTAAGGTGGCGGCCGACCTCCACTTCCGGAAACTCCGATGGCCTTGAAAGAAAGCGCGGCCCATCCCTCGGCCGCAGAACGCCTCATCCGCCTAGCCGCCCGTCTCGGCATCGAACACATCTTCGCCAACCTGGGCAGCGACCATCCGGCCTTCATCGAAGCGCTGGCGCGCCTGCGCGAATCGGGCGAGCCGGCTCCTCGGGTCATCGTCTGCCCGCACGAGATGACCGCGCTGAGCGCGGCCCACGGCCACGCCATGCTGACGCGCCGCGCCCAGCTCGTGCTGGTGCATGTGGACGTCGGCACCCAGAATCTGGGGGGAAGCGTGCACAACGCCTGCCGCGGGCGCGTGCCGGTCATCGTGGTGGCGGGCCTGTCGCCCGTGTCCGAGGACGCGGCGCGGACGGGCTCCCGCACCGAATACATTCACTACATCCAGGACACTCCGCGCCAGCACGATCTCGTGGCGCCGTTCATGAAATGGCTCTACGAACTCCGGGACCCGGCCACCACCGAGGCGACCTTGCTGCGCGCGCACCAGCTCGCGGCATCGGAGCCACAGGGCCCCGTCTATCTGACAGGCGCGCGCGAAGTGTGGGATGCGGCGGCCCCCGCCGGCACGCCGGATCCCGCGCTGCGCGGCCCCGTGGCGAAAACCGCCCTCGCGCCGGAAGCCGTCGAGAAGCTGCATGCGCTGCTGGCCGGCGCCCGCCGTGCCCTGCTTGTCACCACCTACGCCGGACGCGATCCGGCCACGGTCGGCAAGCTGACCGCCGTGTGCGAAAAATACGGCCTGGGCGTGGTCGAGGTCGGCCCGCAATACGTGAACTTCCCCGGCGACCACCCCTGCCATCTGGGCTACCGCCGCGACTGGCTCATCGACGAAGCCGACGCCATCGTCCTGCTCGACGTCGACGTGCCCTGGCTACCCCGCAACACCGGACCGGCGCCGGATGCCCGTGTCTTTCACATCGACGCGGACCCGGTCAAGCCCACCCTGGGTGCCTGGCACTTCGAGGCGCACGAACGCCACCAGGCCGACAGCGGCATGGCGCTCGATCAGCTTCTGCGAACCGGACTGCCCGTCGATGCCGGGTTGAAGCAGGAACGTCTGGCATGGATCCGGGCACGAGCGCCGGCGGGCCCCGGCCCGGCGCCCGCCAACGGTCCGCTGACGCCGCAGGAAGTGACACTGGCCGTGAAGGAATTGCTGCACGAACGCAGCATCGTCCTGTGCGAGGAACCCTCCAACGCGTACGCCATCGTCTCGACGATGCGCATGAACCGGCCCGGCAGCTTCTACGCCAGTGGCGGAAGCGGCCTGGGATGGTGCATCAACGCCGCCGTGGGCGCGAAGCTGGCGGCCCCGGACGCCGAAGTCATCGCCCTGGTGGGCGATGGCTGCTATGTCTTCGGCGTGCCCGCCAGCGCCTACTGGGTCGCCCGGACGTACGGCGCTCCCATGCTCACCGTCATCTACAACAATAGCGGCTGGCGTTCGCCCAAGGTCTCGACCGAACTCGTCCATCCCGCGGGCGCGGCCCACGCCGACGACACCTATTGGGTCGCTGCCAGCGCCGGTTCGCGCCTGGCCGATCTGGCGGCAGCGGCCGGCGACGCCCTCGCCATCCGCGTCGACGACCGGCGCGAGCTGCGCGCGGCATTGGCGCGGGGCCTGGCCTGCGTGCGCGCGGGACGGCCGGCGGTCATCGAAGTGATGTTGGCGCGAGCCACCCGCCAAGAACTGGGAACCCCGCCCGGGCATTGACCCCGTCAGAAATCCAGGACCACCTCGGCCCGGTCCCCGACGCTCAGTACCGCGCCGGGCGGCGCGTCGACGATGGCATTCACGCCGAATGTCACGCCGCCCCCGGGCTGGCCGCGGAAGGTGGCGAGCGTGGCCATGGGCTCGCTCGCCCGCGCGCCGGTCGACTGGTCGGTATTGGGGATCTCGCAGCGCACGCAGGGCTTGACCAGCGCCAGTCGGACCCCCCCCACCGAGACCAGCACGGTGTAGTCCTCGTCGAAGGCTCCGAACTCGCTCAGCACCACGTTGGGACGGAAGCGGTCCATGCCGACCCCGGATTGCCCCACGGCAGCCAGTTTCTGGTTCAGTTCGGCCAGAGAGGCCTCGTTGGCCACCAGGATGGGGTAGCCATCGGCGAACGCGAAGATGTGATGCGGCGGAAAATTCTCGGCCACCGGATGGCGGGCCAGCCAGTTCTCGATGCGCGTCGTGCTGGCCAACCGCCGCGACTGCGGATGGACCTTGACCAGCCGGCACGGCGTGCCCAGCAGCGCGCCGAACCACTGAGCGGCCAGATCGCCCTCGTCCACCGCGTCGACCTCGTCGCGCCAGACCGTGACCCGTGTACGCACGCTGTCGTCGTCCTCGATCACGTCCACCGGGATGTCCAGGCGCGGTTGCCCCGGCGCGGTCACGATCAGGTAGCCGTCGCGCAGCTCGGTGCGGATCCGGGCCATGGCCGGATGGCTGCGCTGGGAAAGGAAGATGCCCCCGGCGTCGACCACCATCCACCGGCGGTCGTTGTGCAGGCCCGCCATACCGATGGGCGAACGGTCCAGGGCGATGCCGCCGCAGGACTTGATGGGATAGATGTAGAGGCCGGAGATGGAAATGGACATCGGCTTTCCGCGCTGCTGATTCGACTACCGGAACAATCCCTTGAGCCGGTCCTTGACCTTGCCGCGCAGCTTGTCGCCCGGTTCGGACGGCTCGATGCCCAGCTCTTCCTTGAGTTTGTTCCTGACGGTGTTCTTGAGCACGTCGGTGGCGACCTTGCTCCACTGGATCGTATAGGACGGCGCGGCGAAGGGGCCGGCCACGTGGACCGGCACGGTGACATTGCGCAGGTCCGCGAGGTCCTTGCCGTCCTGCCCGGTGGAAGTGTTCACCACGGTGACCAGCGCCACCAGGTCGAAGCGTTCACCGGGGATGTCGATGCGGGCCGGCTCGCCTTCCGACACGCGCAGCAACGGCGCCTTGATGGCCAGGCTGCGCAGGGTCCCGATACCACTGGCGAACACCAGTTGGGCCTGGAGCTCGGAGAAATCGGTCTGCAGCGTGTCCTGGTGCTGCCTGGCATCGTCCTTGCGCGCCGACAGCAGCGAGTGGAACTCGCGCAGGGACTGGGCGATATTCACCCCCTTGACCGCGCCGTCGCGCACCGCAAGGCTGGCCGTGCCGTTCAGCCCGCGCTTCATCTGCCCCACGGTCTTGCCGGTCGCGGTCAGGTTGAGCGCGACGGTCGCCCGGCCGATCAGCCCGTCCTTGTGCCCCAGGTCCGACAGCAGCGGCTGCAGCGACACGTTGGTGAGCGTGGGCGCGAGGCCGATGCGATTCGTGGCCGCGTCCGCGAAGACGCTGCCGGACAGCGAACCGCCGTACAGCGAGGCCTTCAGGCCGCTCACGTCGGCCCGCCCCCTGGCCACGCGCACCGAGGCGGACACGTTGCCGGCCTTGAGTCCCCGGGCGACCAGGCTGCCGATCTTGATGGTCCCGCTGGCCGTGATGTCCTCCAGCGCGGACAGCTTCACCGGCGGATCCGCCGGGACACGGGCACCGCCGGCCCCCGCGGGCCCTCCCGGCCGGGCCGCGGGCAGCAGCTTGTCCAGGTCCAGCGCATCGGCGGCGATCGAGAAGACGATGCGCGGCTCGTCGAACTGCGAGATGTCGGCCGTGGCATTGAACGCACCGCCCTCGATGGTGGCATCGAGCCTGGCCACCGCGTGTTCCTTCTCGAAATTGGCGCGCAGGTTGCCCTTGATGGGAATCGCCATTTGCCTGGCGGGAAGCGCGGGGTCCTGGATATCGAGCTGGCCCGCCAACTGAGGCAGCGACACTTTCCTGCGGGGCAGGCTGGCCAGGACCGGCGATGCGCTGAAGAACCGGACCACGCGATCGCCTTCTTTAAGTTCTCCGTCGAGCGCCAGGCGTTCGATGGAGAGCTTGTCCGCGGTGCCGGACAGGCCCGACAAGGCGAGGCGCAGGTCCAGGTCCCGCTTGCCGTCCACGCTCACCCGGGCGGTCAGCGCCTCGCCCTGGGCGGATGTCGGCGAGACATGCAGCGCCGGCGCGGATAGCGACAGTTCGAAAGGATCGGCTCCCAGCTTGCCCTGCGCGGACAACGACAGTTTCTCGACCTGGACCCGGCCCTCGGCCACCCCGGCGTTCAGGCGCGGGGCTTCCAGGCGCAGATCCACGCCGCTCAAGGGCCGGCTGCCGGCCACGTCGCCCTGGAAGGCGATGGAGACCCCCGAGGCGTCGATGGCCTGGCGCAGGCCGTCGTAGGCGATGTCGCCCTGCGCCGTCAACGCGGTGGCCCGTATCGAGGGCAGCACGCCGGTGGCCTTCAGGTCGAAGCCCTTGGCCGAGAAAAACTGCCGCTCGGGATCCACCGTCAACCGCCCCTGGACCTGGACCGTGGCATCCACGCGCGGGCTCTGCCCCAGCACCCGGGCCGACAGATCCATGTCGAACGGCACGCGGGGCGCCACCCGCCCCGTGGTGGCGGACAACCGCTCCACCCGCATCGAGGTGCCTTTCATGTAGTCGCGCAGCGCCAGTTCGCCGCCGCTGAACTCGATGCCGGCCACGTCGAACGACAAGGGCCGGCCCCCGGCATCCAGCTCCCCGCCGCCCGGCTGGCCAGGCTGGCCCGGCGCCTTGGGCGCGGGTCCCAGCAGATCCTCGAAATTCAACTTGCCGTTCTGGTAGCGCACCACGTTGGCCTTGAGCCCGACCACCCTGACGCGATCGACCACGATACGGCCGGACAACAGCGGCAGCACCGCCACCGATACCCGCGCGGTGTCCACCGCCGCGAAGATCTGGGTGGAGCGCGGCTCGGACAGCGACAGCTTCTCGATCTCCACGCCCAGGTTGGGGAAGACGCTGAACCGGACGTTGCCATCCATGCGCAAGGTACGGTCGTAGCGCTTCTTGACCGCGTCGGCGACGGGACCCTTGTAGTGATTGGGATCGACCAGCAACACCAGGGCCGCCAGTCCGATGGCCGCCACGGCGAGCAGGGCCGCCGCACCGATCGCGATGCGCTTGAACCACCGCATTGAATACGTCTCCGAAAATCCTGGATGGCCGGCGTGCCGCTGCCGGTTCCGCGACTGTACCTCCAGGGGAACTATATGATAACTGTCCCCTCCTACGCGCTGCGCGCGCCCCCCCGGGGGCGGCACCGGCGGACCGGCAAGGCCGGATCCGCCGTGCCCTGGGAACAAACTGCACAGGGAGTACTGACATGACAGCTGGACATTCCGGTATCGAACGCATCGAGTCGCGCACGGCGCAGATCGGAGGCGGCATCAGTGTGGATCGGGTGTTGCCGGTGCGGCAGCGCCGGCGCATCGGAGCCTGGTGTTTCCTGGACCATGCCGGCCCCGCCCGGTTCGAGCCGGGCGAAGGGATGCTGGTCGAGGCGCATCCCCACATCGGCCTGCAGACTTTCACCTGGCTGATCGAGGGCGAAGCCCTGCACCGCGACAGCCTGGGCAACGAGCAGATTCTGCGCCCGGGGCAGGTCAACCTGATGACGGCCGGCATCGGCATCAGCCACACCGAGGAATCCCTGCCCGACCAGCGCGTGCTGCACGCCGCCCAGCTCTGGATCGCGCTGCCCCCCGGCAAGCAGGAAATGCCCCCGGCGTTCGATCACTATCCCGACCTGCCCCGCTGGTCGGAAGCCGGCCTGGATTTCACCTTGCTGGCCGGTTCCCACGCCGGGCGCACGGCGCCGACCCGCGTCCATACGCCGCTGGTGGGCATGGACCTGCAAAGCCCGGTGGCGGCGACGCTGCGCCTGGCGCTGGAACCCGCCTTCGAACATGGCCTGCTCGTGCTGGAAGGCGCGGCGAACGTCGAGGGTGAACGCTTCGGTCCGAACGAGCTCGCCTACGTCCCCACGGGCCGGGAAGGGCTGGACCTGTCGGCCGAGGCCGGTAGCCGCCTGCTGCTGATCGGCGGTGAACCGCCCACCGACGACATCACCATCTGGTGGAACTTCGTCGGCAGCAAGGCCGCCATCGCCCAGGCCCAGCGCGACTGGGAAGCGCGCAGTCCGCGCTTCGGCCCGGTCAAGGGCTACGAAGACCGGCGGCTGGTCGCGCCGCCCGTGCCCTGGTAGGTTTTCGCTGGGCGGAAACTCGGAAAATCCGGCTTGTGATCGGTCTTCCCGCGGTGTCTAGTATGCATGGCGTGCCTCGCAGGCGCGCCATGTCCTCACAAGAACATCCGGAGACCCTCATGCGCGTCCTCGCACTCGGACGGCTCGCCGCCACCCTGGCCGCTGCGCTTGCACTGTGCCCCCCGGCCCTGGCGGCCGACTACCCTTCCCAGCCCGTCACCTTCGTGGTCGGCTACACCCCCGGCGGCGCGATCGACCAGTCCGCCCGCCTGATCGCCAGTGAACTCGCCAAACGCTGGAAACAGTCGGTCATCGTCGACAACAAGCCCGGCGCCAACGCCACGATCGCCGCCACCGCGGTGGCGAACGCCAGGCCGGACGGCTACACGCTGCTGGTGGCCGCCAGCAGCCACAACCTGAACAAGTTCGTGAACAAGAACCTGCGCTACGACGTGGAGAAATCGTTCACGCCGGTCGCCTTGACCGTCGAAGTGCCCAACGTGCTCGTGGTGAACGCGGGGTCGCCCTACCGCGACCTGGGCCAGTTGCTGGCCGCGCTGCGCGAGAAGAAAAAACAGTTCAGCTACAGCTCCCAGGGCATAGGCGGCGTGCCGCATCTGGCGGGAGAGCTGTTCAAGATCCGCACCGGCACAGACATCCTGCACGTCCCCTACAAGGGCGCCGCGCAGGGCATGACCGACCTGATGGGCGGCGTGGTGGACATGTCCTTCCCCACCCCGGGCTCGGCCATGGGCTACATCAACCAGGGCAAGCTGCGGGCGCTGGCCGTGGCCTCCAACGAGCGGCTGGCGCAGCTGAAGGACGTTCCCACCTTCGCCGAGGCCGGCGTGCCCGACTACCTGATCAGCACCTGGCACGGCCTGCTGGCCCCCGCGGGCACCCCTCCCGCCGTGGTGGCAAAGATCAACGCCGACGTCGCCGACATCCTGCGCGACCCCGCCGTGCAACGGGCGATGGAAGCGCAGGGCAACCTCGCGGCCAAGCCGCTGACGGCCGAGGAGTTCCGCGCCAAGCTGTCCCGCGAGCTGTCGGTCTACGGCGACATCGCCTCGCGGATAGACCTGTCGGGTGGCTGACCCCCTGCGCGCTTGCGCGCGTCCGCCCCAGGCTGACGGCACGGGCGGAGCCGGATCCGCCGTGCCCTGGACCGCGGATCAGGCTTTGTCGGCCAGCAGCAGGTAGATGCGGGTCTTCAGGTCGGATGGCGGGGTGGTCTTCGGGTCGTTCACGTATTCCTCGAACACGGGGAAATCGGCGGGCTGTTCGCCGCTGGCCGGCAGCCAGCCGCCGAACAGCCAGGCATAGGCCGACTCCAGCTCGCTGTACGGCCCCGTGTGTTCGAGTACCGCGCAGCGGCCGGCGGGCAGGTCCAGGCGGTGCAGGGGCACGTCCAGCGCGATGCCGGGCGGCACCTCCAGCCCGGCTTCGCTGCGCAGGTCCGGCGTGGCCACCTGCTCGGGATCGTCGTAGTACACGCCGAAGCTGCGCGCCTCGCTCCGCAGCAGTTGGCGGCCGCCCGCCAGCATGGACAGGCGGTCGAAGGTGGCGCCTATCTGGAGATAGTCGCCGGCGTGGGGCAGGGCCGCCAGGGAAAGACCAGGAAACGATTCGATCTGCACGGGATACATCGTGAGCTCCTTGCTGCGGTAGATGACGTCGGGAGAACGGTCCTCGCGATATCGCCCGGGCGGCATGCCGAAGGCCGCGCCGAAAGCCCGGCTGAACGCGGCGGTCGAGCCATAGCCCGCCCGCCGCGCGACCTGGTCCAGCGTGCGGCCGCCCCGGCGCAATTCCGCCGAGGCCCGCATCAGCCGGACCCGCTGCGCCGTGGCCGCCACGGTCTCGCCCAGCATGGCGCGATAGACCCGGTGGAAGTGATACGGCGACAGGCAGGCCAGCCCGGCCAGGTGATGCAGGTCGGCATCCTGGTCCGGATGCGCGGCCAGCCAGGCCAGGACCGGTTCCAGGCGGCGCTCGTAGTGGCTGCGTGTTTGCGATTTCATGAGTACCTCCGGGTACAGACTGTACGGGCGGACGTATTGCGGATTTTGCGATTTTTGCACCTGGCGGCCGGGGCTAGAATATAAGCGTCCCGCCCCCGAGGTATGAACGTGTCCGACTTCGACAAGATCACGCGCGCCGTCCGGCGCTTCACCGAAGAACGCAACTGGGACCAGTTCCACTCCCCCAAGAATCTCGCCATGGCGCTGAGCGGCGAAGCGGGCGAGCTCGTCTCCATTTTCCAGTGGATGACCGAAGAAGAGTCCAAGGAACTCAATCCCATCAAGTTGTCCGAGGCCGCCGACGAGATCGCGGATGTCCAGCTCTACCTGATCGCGCTGGCCGACAAACTGGATATCGACATCGGCCAGGCGGTGGAGCGCAAGATGATCAAGAATGCGATCAAGTATCCGCCCAAGGCTTTCTACGGCAGCTCCCGCAAGTACAACGAAAGCGACGAGACCTGAAAGGCGACCGCCATGACTGCGTCCAGTACCGTGCCCCCGTCCCGCCTCGCGGCGCTGCTGCAGGCCATGCCCAAGGCTGAACTGCACCTGCACATCGAAGGGACCCTGGAACCCGAGCTGATCTTCGCGCTGGCGCGGCGCAACGGCCTCGACCTGCCCTACCCCGACATCGACAGCCTGCGCCGGGCCTATGCGTTCCAGGATCTGCAAAGCTTCCTGGATCTGTACTACGCGGGCGCCGCCGTACTTCAGCGCGAAGAAGACTTCTACGACATGGCCATGGCCTATTTCCGGCGCGCCGCCGCGGACAACGTCGTGCATGCGGAGATTTTCTTCGATCCGCAGACGCACACGATGCGAGGCGTGGAGTTCGGCACGGTCATCGCGGGCCTGGACCGCGCGCGCCGCGATGCCCGCGACACGCTGGGCGTGAGCAGCGAACTGATCATGTGCTTCCTGCGCCACCTGCCCCAGGAGTCGGCCTTCGAGACGCTGGCGGCGGCGCTGCCGTACCGGGACCATATCCTGGGCGTGGGCCTGGACAGCGGGGAAGTCGGTAACCCGCCCGGGAAATTCACCGAGGTATTCCAGCGCTGCCGCGAACTGGGATGGCATGCCGTCGCCCATGCCGGCGAAGAAGGCCCGGCATCCTATATCTGGAGCGCATTGCGCGACCTGAAGGCCGAGCGCATCGATCACGGCGTACGCTGCCTGGACGATCCGCGGCTGGTCGCCCACCTGGCCGAACACCGGATTCCGCTGACCGTCTGCCCGCTGTCCAACGTCATGCTGAAGGTCTACCCCCGCATGGAACAGCACTCCCTCGCGCGGTTGCTGGACGCCGGGCTGTGCGTGACGGTGAACTCGGATGATCCGGCCTATTTCGGCGGCTACGTGAACCGGAACTACCTGGCCTGCTTCGAGGCCCTGCCCGAACTGGGCACGCGCGAAGCGTACCGGCTGGCCCGCAACAGCCTCGACGCGAGCTTCGCGCCCGAGGCGGACAAGCTGGCCTGGCGGAAAAGGCTGGACGCCCTGTTCGGGACCGCCTAGAGCCGCCGATCGACTCCATGGATCTCAAGCAATTACGCGCCTTCCTCACTGTCGCGGAAACCGGCAACATGACGCGCGCCGCCGACATCCTGCATCTGGTCCAGCCCGCCATTTCCCGTCACATCCGCCTCCTGGAGGAAGAGCTCGGCGCCCCCCTGTTCGAGCGGGAGCGCTATGGCATGGTCCTGACGGAAACCGGGCACACCCTGGTCGGCTACGCGCGGCGGGCGATGCTGGAGCTGGACCGGGCCCGGGCGGAAATCGGCAGCACGGCCGTGGCAGGCGTAAACGGCCTGGTGACCTTGGGCCTGCTGCCCAGCACCGTCGACATGCTCTCCGGTCCATTGGTGACGGCGCTGGCTTCCCGCCATCCCGGCATCCAGATCCGCCTTGCGGTCGGGTATGCGGGCACGCTGCTGCAGTGGCTGGAGACCGGGGAAGTCGATGCCGCGCTGCTTTACGGCGCGGAGCGTTCCACCGACATCCACACCATGCGGCTGGTCGAGGAGCCGCTATGGGTGATCGGCCCCGCCGAGGCCAGGCTGCGCAAGAACAAACCCATGGCATTGGCCCGGCTGGCGCAGAGCCGGGTCGTTCTGCCCAGTGCCCCGCACGGCATCCGCACGCTGGTGGAGCACGCCTGCGCCGTTGCCCAGGTCACGCTCGACATTTCGGCGGAGACAAACGCGCTGAGCGTGCAGCGAGCGCTCGTGCTTGGCGGACACGGGCTGACCATTCTTCCTCCCATTGCCGTGGCCGACGATTTGCGGGCGCACCGCCTGTCCGGGGCGCCGCTGGCGGACCCCGCCATTTCGCGCACCATCGTCCTGGGATTGCCCGCCAACCGGGCGACGGCCCGGCACGTGCGGCGAACCGTCGAGTTGCTGATCCAGACCACCCGCCATGTCATCGAGTCCGGCGTCTGGCTGGAGGGGAGATGGCTGGGCGATTGACTGCCGGCACAGGCGCTCTCGATTGCGGCATGTGATCGTCACATCAAGAAATTCTATTTCTTGATCGAATGGATCAAATCATATGATTTCTCGACCATTCAACTCGATCACTCGCCCGATGAGCAATATCACCGCTGTGGCGCCTGCGTGGCAGGAAACCATCTTCAAGGTGTTGAAAGAAGGAGGCGTCAGGCAGATCGCCTACGTTCCCGACGCCGGACACTCGCACGTCATCCGGAGCGCGATCGCCGATCCGGACATCGAGGATGTGGTGCTCACCACCGAAGAAGAGGGCGTCGCCTTGTGCGGCGGCGCGTGGCTCGGCGGGCAGCGCGCGGTGCTGCTGATGCAGAGCAGCGGCGTGGGCAATTGTGTGAATATGTTTTCTCTCCTGCTGGCGGCCGACCTCCCCTTCTTCACCCTGGTGACCATGCGGGGCGAATATGCCGAGTTCAATCCCTGGCAAGGCCCCATGGGCAGGGCCACGCCGGCCGCGCTCGAGATGATGGGCATCCATGTACTGCGCGTATCGAAGGCCGAGGAAGTTGAAGAGATCGTCAGCGCGGGGTTTGACGCGGCCTTCCTGGCGGGCGAGAGGGTTGCCGTGCTGCTGGGACAGGAACTGATCGGCCGCAAGAAATGGGAGCGCAAATGACGGACCGCCTCGAAACCGACAAACGCGTGGATCGCCGCGCATTCGTTTCGGCACTGCTGGCCTTGACGCCGGATGCGCTGGTGGTGACCGGCCTGGGGTCGGCGTCCTATGACGTCTTCGCGGCCGGCGACCGCGACAAGAACTACTACCTGTGGGGCGCCATGGGTGGCGCCGCGGCGTTGGGACTCGGGCTGGCATTGGCACAGCCCGGCCGGTCCGTCGTCGTGATCACCGGCGATGGCGAGCAACTCATGGGCATCGGCGCGCTGGGCGCGATCGCGGTCAAGCAACCCGACAATCTCACGATCGTCGTCCTGGACAACGGCCACTTCGGCGAGACCGGCATGCAGCGCAGCCATTCCAGCCTGGGCGCCAACCTGGTGGAAATCGCCAGGGGCTTCGGCATAGGCAAGGCTCGTTCAGTGGACAGCCTGGAGCAGGTGCACGAGAGCGCCCGCGGCATCCTGGCCCGCGACGGCACGGCTTTCCTTCAAGTGTTCGTCGAGGCGAACGAACCGCCACGCGCCCTGCCGCCCCGCGACGGGCCATTCATCAAGAACCGGTTCCGGACGGCACTCGGCCTGCAACCGTTTTGAGCGCGGCCGCCCCGGCCAACCGGCGTCGAACCCAGGAGCCTTTCATGAAACGCTATCAACTCCGAATCGCGGGCAAGGCGCAGGAGCCGGCAGGCCTGGCCTGGTTCGAGACCCAGAATCCCTACACAGGACAGGCCTGGGCGGAAATCCCGCGTGGCGACGCGCGCGATGTGGATCTTGCCGTGCAGGCGGCCCATCAGGCGCTGACCAGCGGCCCATGGGCGGAAATGACACCGACCCAGCGTGGCGCATCGATGCGCAAGCTCGCGGACCTGATCGAGCGCGATGCCTCCAGGCTGGCCGCCATCGAGGTACGCGACAACGGCAAGCTGCTGGCAGAGATGCAGGGGCAGCTCAACTACCTCCCGCAATGGTTCCACTACTACGGCGGGCTGGCGGACAAAGTGCAGGGCAGCACGCTGCCGCTGGACAAGAAAGGCTATTTCGCCTTCACCCGCCATGAACCCGTCGGCGTGGTGGCCGCGATCACGCCCTGGAATTCGCCGCTCCTGCTGCTGGGCTGGAAGATCGCGCCCGCGCTGGCAGCCGGATGCACGGTGGTCGTCAAACCTTCGGAGTTCACCTCGGCGTCCACCCTGGAACTGGCCGAACTGTTCGAGGCAGCGGGCTTTCCGCCTGGCGTGTTCAACGTCGTCACCGGCTTCGGCACCGAAGTGGGAACACCGTTGGTCGAGCATCCGCTGGTCCGCAAGATCAGCTTCACGGGGTCGGACAGCACGGGACGCCTGATCAACGAAGCGGCGGGTCGCCATCTCAAGCACGCCTCGTTGGAACTGGGCGGCAAGTCGCCCAACATCGTGTTCGAGGATGCCGACCTGGAGCAGGCCGTGTCCGGCGCCATTTCGGGGATTTTCGCCGCGACCGGCCAGACGTGCATCGCGGGCTCCCGCCTGCTGGTGCAGGACAGCATCCACGATGCCTTCGTCGACCGGCTGCTCGCGGTCGCGCGCACCGCCCGCATGGGGGACCCGATGGACCCCTCGACCCAGGTGGGACCCGTGACCACTCCTCTCCAGTACCGGAAAGTCCTGGAGTACATCGACATCGCCCGCGGTGAAGGGGCGACGGCCATCCTGGGCGGCGAAAAAGGCACCTCGCCGGAGTGCGGCGCCGGCTGGTTCGTGCAACCGACGATCTTCACCGGCGTGCGCAACCACATGCGCATCGCCCAAGAGGAGGTTTTCGGTCCGGTGCTCTCGATCATCCGCTTCAAGGACGAGGCCGACGCGCTGCGCATCGCCAACGACGTGCGCTTCGGCCTGGCGGCGGCGGTGTGGACGCGGGACATCGGCCGCGCGATACGCATGTCCGAGAAGCTGCAGGCCGGTACGGTATGGGTCAACACCTATCGTGCGATCAGCTTCATGGCGCCATTCGGCGGCTACAAGGATTCGGGCCTCGGCCGCGAGAACGGCGCCGATGCGATCCGCGAGTATCTGCAAACGAAATGCGTCTGGATCAATAGCGGCGCGGCGACAGCGAATCCCTTCGTCATGCGTTGAACATGGACCCGGGCGCAGGCTCAGACCGTGCCGCTCAGCGTTGCATCCACGCGCGCTCCCTCGCGGCGGGCGCGGTCGGCTTCTTCGCCGGTATAGATCATCTCGACCTGCGTGCCGTCGGGGTCGCGGAAAAACACCTGATGCATCCCCTGCTCGGGTACCGCGAATTCCTCGAACGACACTCCGTGCATCCGCAGGCGCTCGCGCAGGCCGTCCAGGCCGGAGGCGAGGAACGCCACGTGGTTGAACGGACCGGTGTGGTCCGGGGTGGGCTGGCGGCCCGTGGACAGGTGCAGCACCGGGCGCTCGTGCGCGTACATCCATGCCCCCGCGCGATTGAACGGCGGGCGTTCGCCCTCGACCAGGCCGACAACCTCGCTATAGAAACGGCGCGACACCGCCAGGTCCCGCGTCGCCAGGTTCAGGTGGTCCAGGGATTCGACAGGCATGATGCGCTCCGATTCGAGGTTGGATTAATAGTAATAACAAATAAAAAAACACTCAATGAAAATTCGAATTTTTATCCTATAAATACAGAAAAACAAACTTGATTTGTTAGAACAATTAAATCATGATGAGCACCTCGCCCACGAGGATATCGCAATGAACCATTCAGTGCGCCTGCCTGCTTCCGTCCTTCCCGCCATGAAGCATTCGGACTTCTCCCAAGTCACCTACCAGGAAGCACTGGATCGCGCGGAAGGACTGATTCCTCTCCTGCGAAGCGAAGCCGAAGCGAGCGAACGACTGCACCGCATGACGCCAGCGGTCGTTCAAGCCTTGCATGAGACCGGCCTGTTCCGCATCCATCAGCCGCGCTACTGGGGAGGAATGGAGTTGTCCTACAGCGCGCAGTTCGACGTGTGCGAGATCCTCGGCCGCGGCGACGCCTCCGCCTCGTGGACGTTCGCCAACCTGGCCTCGCATCATCGCCAGCTCGCGCAGTGGCCGCTCCCGGCCCAGCAGGACGTGCTGGAGAACGATGCGGACGCGCTGGTCGCCTCCGGCATCGCCTACATCCAGGGGCAGGGCCGCCCCGTCGAGGGCGGCCTGCGCCTGTCGGGCAAGTGGGGCTTTTCCTCGGGGGTGACCGTCTCGAGCTGGAACATGCTGGCATGCGTCATCAAGGAGGACGGCAAACCAGTGGACTGGTGCATGTGCCTGGTACCCGCGGCGGACTATCGCGTGCTCGACGATTGGCACACGCTGGGCATGCGCGGCACCGGCAGTTGCACGGTGGAATGCGAAGACGTGTTCGTGCCGGCTCATCGCGTGCTGTCGATGAAGGCCGACCCCGGTGTGCCGGGGTTTCCCGGGCTGCAACAGCATCGCGACCCGCTCTACCGGATACCCAATTCCGCGCTCGGCGGCAACGGCATCGCCGCGGCCATGCTCGGCAATGCCCAGGCCGCGCTGGATGCCAGCATCGCGTCCGTCAAGGAACGCAGCACCAGCTATACGGCAGCCAAGATGCGCGACTTCCCCACCGTCCAGTTGCGCATATCGATGGCGGGGGCCAAGATCGACGCGGCGCGGCTCATGTTGCGCAACGATTGTCTCGAAGGAGCGGCCACGGTCGAACGCGGTGCCGCCATAGACACCGAAGCCCGCCTGCGCTATCGGCGCAATACCGCCATGTGCATCCGCATGGCGACCGAGGCGGTGGGCTCGCTGCAGGAGATGGCCGGCGCCAACGGCATCTACGACAAGTACCCGATCCAGCGCATGTACCGGGATGCCCTCGCGGCCAACGGGCACGTGCTGTTCAACGTCGACATGCAACTGACGGCCTGGGGGCTCGTCGCATTGGGCGGCGAAGTCCGCAGCCCGACCGTCTAGCATCGAAAAACTGCTTCATGTTCGCTCATATGACACAACGAGGAGACAAGAGCATGTTCGCAATCCCACCGCATCGCCTTCGTACCGCGTTCGCAGTTTTCACCAGCATCGCCGCCGGATCCATGGGCGCCGGACCGGCCTCGGCCCAGGGAGCGGCAAGCTGGCCCAGCCAGCCCATACGCTTCATCGTTCCGTATCCGACGGGCACGCAAACCGACATCACCGCGCGCATCATCGGCAATGAAATCACGCAGGCCACCGGCCAACCCGTGATCGTGGACAACCGGCCCGGCGCGTCGACCCTGATCGGCGCCGAGGCGCTCGCCAAGAGCGCGCCGGACGGCTACACCATCATGCTGACGACCAACACCACGTCGGCCGCCAACAAGAGCCTCTTCATCCGGCTGCCCTACGATCCGCTCAAGGACTTCGCCTACGTCGGCCTCCTCAACACCACGTCGCAGGTACTGGTCGGCCGCGCCGATATTCCCGCCAATACGCTGGACGAGTTCCTGGCCTGGGCGAGGAAGCAGAAGAATCTCGAGGCGGGCCACTGGTCGGCGGGTTCCCAGGTATCGGTGGCGATGCTCAAGTCGCTGGGCGGCATCGACCTGCTACCGGTCCCCTACAAGGGCGGCCCGCAAGCGGTGACCGATGTCCTGGGCGGACAGATCGCCCTTACCTTCACCGACTTCTCGAGCGCGCTGCCCCACATCAAGAACGGCAAGCTCAAGGGCATAGGCATCACGGCGCCGAAGCGCTCTTCCGTGGCGCCCCAGATCCCGGCGCTGGCCGAGTCGATTCCCGGCTTCGACGTGCTGGTATGGACCGCCATCGTCGCGCCTGCCGGCACGCCGCAATCCATCATCGCCAAGCTCAACGGAATCGTGAACCACGGACTGGCCAGGCCCGAGGTCAAGGCGAAATTCGCCGACATCGGATTCGACGTGTCGCCGTCTTCGCCGGAAGAACTCACGCGCTTCGTCGAACGCGAGATCGATCGCTGGAAGAAGCTGGTGGACAACGCAGGCATTGCGCCTCAGTAAAGAATCAGGAGCATGGCCCATGGCTTCCTCCAACACTATCGATGCGCTGCAGTTGCGCAGAGCGCTCGGAACCTTCGTGACCGGCGTGACGGTCATCACCACGCTGGATGCGCAAGGACGGCGATACGGGCTGACCGCCAACTCCTTCAGTTCGGTGTCGCTGGACCCGCCGCTGATCCTGTGGAGCCTCTCCAATACGGCGCCGAGTTTTCCGGTGTTCCAGGCGGCCGAGCGCTTCGTGGTGAATATCCTGGCCGAAGACCAGGTGGCCGTGTCGGGCCAGTTCGCTTCGCGCGCCGACGACAAATTCGCGGGCATCGATGCACGACCGGGCATCGGCGGCCTGCCCCTCATACAGGGGTGCACGGCCTGCCTGCAATGCCGGAAAGTCGCCACCCATCCAGGCGGCGACCACGCGGTATTCATCGGACAGGTAGAAGAATTCCACCATACGGCGCGCACGCCGCTCGTCTTCGGCGGCGGCGACTACCTGACCGCCGAACCGCACGAGTTCGGCCGGGCACGTACGGCCATGTCGCAGGAACTGGTGCAGCTCAGGGCGATCAGGCTGGGAACCCGCGCGGTGGTCAACCTGGCACGGCAGCGCGGCCATACCTACGGCGTCGTGGCATGGGGCAACCGCGGCCCCACCGTCGTCCGCTGGGAGGCGCCCGCGACGCCTTTCACGCTGCACCTTCCCATCGGCGAGGTACTGCCGCTGCTCAATAGCGCCTCCGGCCTGGCCTTCGCGGCGCATCTCCCCGAAGCCACGACGCACGCACTCGTCGTGGATGCCGTTGCCGCCGATGCGGTAGCGGGCCTGCCGGGCGCCACGCTCGAACAGGTGCGCGACAAGCTGGCAACCATCCGGCAGGACGGCGCCGCGCGCATTGCCGGCAAGCCTCGGCCCGACGTGCCGGCCGTCAGCGGCATGAGCGTGCCGGTATTCGACGGCAGGGGCATCATGGTGTGCGCCTTGACGGCCATCGGGGCCGGCGCCGCCTTCGACGGAGAACTGCACGGTCCGCTCGGGGAAGAACTGAAAGCCGTCGCGCGGCAGCTATCCAGCCAGTTGGGCTACGAAGCGGTCAGCGCCGCGCCAGTGGCTTGAGCTCGCGCCGAAACTGGAAGGTATAGCGGTAACGGCTCTCGGGGTGGACGCTCACCGTGGTCTCGAACGGCAGGCCATCGGCGCCGCAATACCGCCGTATCACGAACAGCGCGGGCGAGCCTCCCTCGGCCTGCAGCGGCTCGGCCAGATGCTCGGGCACGCTGCCCGCGAAAATCTCTATGTCCGCCTGCTCGATGGTCACGTCGTACATCTCGGTGATCTGCACGCAGACGGGAATCTGCTCGTGCTTGGGATGCTTCTGCACCCCCGCATAGCGCGGCAGCACGTAGATGTCGGACCAGCAGAGCGGGGTCGTCGAATCCCCCAGGAAACGCAGCATGCCGATATGGAACCAGTCCGCGTCGGCGTCGCAGCGCAAGACACTGGATAGTTCGTGGTCCGCCTTGATATAGCTGCTTGCGACAGCGCGGCGATGGGTCGTGGCCGGGTAATCGAGCAGTTCCTCGATCGAGCCGACCTGCTGCGCAAGCACCGAGAGCGGACGGGTCGCGATGACCGTGGAACCGGTACGGGGACGCCTGACGATGAGTCCTTCCTGCGCCAGCGCCGCGAGCGCGGTACGCACGGTGGGGCGGCTGGCCCCGAAGCGCACGCTGAGTTCTTCCTCGGTCGGCAGGCGGGTGCCCACGCCGAACGTCCCGCCGCGGATTTCCATCCGTAGTACCGCCGCGATTTCGCGGTGCCGCGGGACATGACTGACGTGGTCCGTTCTGGGCGGCAACGCGTGGCCTCCTGCGATGGGCGATTGAAGACATGGGACACTTTTCGGGGCGGCTTCGGCACGACCCTCCCACGCCATTTTCCTGCCCCCGGATGCGCCTTGCATCATACCCCACTCCCCCGCGGGCGCCGGGGGCGCGGGGCGCCTGGACGTTGCCGGTGCCATGAAGCCGTCACACGGGCGGCCAACAATGCGCGTCGCCGGTGCCCACCCGCGACGCATCCCGACGCGGGCGGGCACCGTCCGTCCGGTGCGGCCATTGAGCCAGCCTCCGCAGCACGCCACCCAACCTGACACGCCCATGAAGACACGCTGTTTCAACCGGCAGGCGCCCTCCCGCCCCGTCGCCGCCGCCCTGCTCGCCTCCCTCGTCCTGTCGCTGGCCGCCTGTGGCGGCGATGGCGACGGATCATCGGGAACGACGCCGCCGACCACGCCCCCCGTCACCCCGCCCGCCGCTTCCGTCGACGTCACCCTGGCCGGCTGGCCCGGCCTTGCCGGACTGACCGTCAAGGCGGACGGCAAGGAGATCGCCGTCGCCAACGGCGCCTTCTCGGTTGCCCAGGGCACCACGCTGACTTTCGAGGCGGGTGGCGTGGAACTGGCGTCGCTCTCGCCCCGGCGCACCATCACCGTGTTCGACCTCCTGCCCAGCCGCGACTGCCAAAGCTCGCTTGAGCTGGGCAAGCTGCTGAGCCTGCTGCTGGCGCTGGACAGCGACCAGGATCCCGGCAATGGGATCACTCTCGCCCCGGTCCCGCAGCCGGCCTCGGGGGTCAAGCTGGCCATGCTGAGCGAGCAGGAACTGCTCGCACTGGAAACCCGGCTCGTGGGCCGCAGCGTGCCGACGACAGATGCCCTGCGCGCGGCCAACGCGGCGCTCGACCAGGAGACCTGGAGCGAGTCCCTGGCCTCGCGCACCTCGTTCACGAACGACATGACCGTGTTGCAGAACTATCTGGACCGCGTCCTGGCCGAACTGGCCCGGGACCCCCGGACGCTGACGGGCTTCTCGTACCTGACCGACGACCAGGCCGCGCGCATCCCCGCGACCCTCAAGAGCCAGGGCATGGCCTTCGACGGCGACACGCCCGTCTTCTCGTGGCGCTACGGCCTGCAGCGCACCGACGCGGCGTACCAGGCCACCCTGAACCGGCCGCTGGCGCTGCCCGCCGACATCCAGGCCGAGTACGGCGCCAGCGCCGACGGGCCCCACATGGGCCACATCGGCGACATCGACATCCTGGACGGCAAGCTGTATGCGCCCATCGAGGACGAGGACGATTCGTCGCAGCAATCCTACATCGCCATATTCGACGCCAAGACGCTGCAGTACACCGGCGAGAAGCACGCGCTGCCGCTGCCCGAACACGCCGACGGGGTGCCCTGGGTGGCCGTGGACGGTCCCCGCAAGCTGCTCTACACGGTGACCTGGAGCACTTCGGCCGCCGACAAGCTGAACGTCTTCGACCTGACGACCTTCCGGCTGATCCGCTCCGTGCCCCTGCAGACGTCGTTCAACGGCAAGCGGGTGCAGGGCGCCAAGGTCTACCGCGGCATGCTGTACGCCTCCAGCGACACCAAGGACAGCGTGGCCGGGACCGACCTCAAGCGCAAGCGCATCTACAAGATCGACCCCGTCAGCGGCGCCGTCATCGAGCTGATGCACTACGACGAACCCAACCGCACCGAAGCCGAGGGACTGGCCTTCAGCGCCGACGGCACCATGCACCTGACGGTCATCGCGCCCTACACCACGCCGATCTACGGCCAGACGACCAACCCCAAGCCCTTCGACGAGAGCTACAGCATCGACGGCGACGACTGGAATCCGTCCGCCACCCTGCGCCACTTCACGCGCACCCGCGCTCCGCTGCGGGAGAAGATCTGCGCCCTGGGCGCATGACCACCGCCGGGAAGCGGCGGGCGGCCGCTTCCCGGCCCGCCTACGGACCTTCCGGAAGATCCGTGGGCGGAGTGTCGGCCATGGCGGCGTACGCGCTTCCCAGCCGCATCAGTTCCGGCGTGCCGATCAGTCCGTTCAGTTCGTCGAAATCCAGCATGCGGTCGCGCCAGGGCGCCGTCGTGCCGTGTCCGCGCAGGCTGGCGTAGTAGCCTTGCAGCACGTGGGCCACCGCGCGCGCGGTGCCGCCCGGGAAGATCGCGATGCCGAAGCCGTGCCGCTCCAGTTCCGCCGCGCTCTGGACGGGCGTCTTGCCGCCTTCCACCATGTTGGCGAGCAGCGGCGCCCGGTCTTTAAAGCGGCGGCAGGCCGCGTCCATCTGTTCCGGGGTCCTCAGGGCCTCGATGAAGAGTGCGTCCACCCCCGTTTCCAGATATCGCTCGGCCCGGTCCAGCGCCGCCTCCAATCCCTCCACGGCAACGGCGTCGGTGCGCGCCAGGATCAGGGTCGAAGACGACACCCGCGCATCCAGCGCGGCCTTGAGCTTGCCGGCCATCTCGGCGGCCGGCACCACGGACTTGCCGTCCAGGTGGCCGCAGCGCTTGGGAAAGGTCTGATCCTCGAGCTGGATCATCGCGGCGCCGGCGCGCTCCAGGCCGCGTACCGTGCGCATCGCGTTCAATGCGTTGCCGAACCCGGTGTCGGCATCGACGATCACGGGCAGCGATACGCGCTCGGTGATGCGCGCCAGCGTGTCGGCCACCTCGGTATAGGTGGTCAGGCCGACGTCGGAACGTCCGAGCCGGGTATAGGCGATGGACGCCCCGGACAGGTACAAGGCCTCGAAGCCCGCCTGCTCGGCGATCAGGGCGCTGAAGGCGTCGTAGACGCCCGGTGCGAGCACGATGCCGGGACGGGCCAGGCGGGAGCGCAGGTCGTGGGACATGGCGGCGTCTTCCTCAGTCAGTCAGGCCGAGCTCGAAGCTGCGGCAGTCAGTCACATCGGCGATGCCCGCCATGTCGGCCAGCGCCGTGGCGTGCACCTCCTCGCGGAACGCGGCGCAGCCGTCCGCCAGCACGGCAACGTGGTATTCGCGCATGTGGGCGTCGCGGACGGTGCTGGCCACGCCGCCGTTGGTCACGATGCCGCACACGGCCACCGTGTCGATGCCCGCGTGGCGCAGCACCCAGTCGAGCTGCGTATTGAAGAAAGCGGAATACGCCACCTTGCAGACCGAGACGTCCACCAGGCCGTCCAGTTCAGCCACATTGGCCTGTCCACGGCTGCCCGGCGCGAAATCGCCCTTGCGCAGGAACGGCCGCAGGGCCGCCAGGTGCGGCGCGATCATCGGTTCGCCGCGGCCATCCGGCCACAGCGTGAACTGGCTGGCGACCACCATGCCGCCGGCCGTCTTCAGCGCCCGCGCCGTTGCCGCCACGCGCGGCGGCAACGCGGCAGCGGCGGCGCTGACCGCGCCGCCCCGGGCATAGGCGCCGTCGGGCGCGAGAAGATCGTTCTGCAGATCGACGATCAGCAGCGCGGTACGCGCCGGATCGGCGGGAAAGGGGGCGTTCGTCATGACGGTCGATGTCCGGTGGAAGAAGTGTCGAGGCCATCCCCGGCCAGGCGCTTGCGAAGCTGGTTCAACAAGCCGCCGCTACGGGCCATGTCGACCAGGAAGTCCGGAATGGCCTCGCACTCGAGCACCCTGCCGTCCCCGGTCGCCACCCGCGGCGTTGCGCCCAGGCGGATGTCGACCTGCCCGGCCTCGTCCAGCGACTCGGCCTGCGGGCAGGTCAACAGCATCAGCCCCACATTGAAGGCATTGCGGAAGAACAGGCCCCCATAGGATGGCGCGATCACCGCCGCCACGCCCAGGCGCACCAGCGCCGCCGCGGCCTGCTCGCGCGAGGACCCGATGCCGAAGCCCGGCCCCGCCGCCACGACGTCGCCGGGCCGCACCGACGCCGCGAACTCGGGCCGGACCGACTCCAGGCAGTGCGTGGCGATGACGTCGATGCCGTGCTTCATGACGTATCCGGGCGCCAGCAGGTCGGTGTCGATGTCCCGCCCAAGCTTCCAGACACGATGCGTGGACCCATTCATGCCAGTACCTCGCGAGGATCGCTGATGACGCCGCGCAATGCCGAGGCGGCCACCGTGTAGGGCGAGCCCAGGTACACCTGCGCCGTGGGCGACCCCATCCGGCCCTTGAAATTGCGGGCGGTGGTGGAAATGACCGTGACGTCGTCCCCCATGGGGCTGCCATAGCCGGAGCAGGCGCCGCAGGAGGTCGGAAAGAGTTCGGCGCCGGCATCCATCAGCACCTGCAGCACGCCTTCGCCGCGCGCGGCGTCCTGGTCGCGCAGGCTGGCCGGAGCCACGATCAGCCTCACGCCCGGCGCCACCCGGTGCCCCTTGAGCACCGACGCCGCGGCGCGCAGGTCGTCGAGCTTCGCGCCCGTGCAGGCGCCCACATAAGCGACGTCTATCGGGACGCCGCGATAGTCGTCGACCGGCCGGGAATTGGCGGGGCTGTGGGGCGCGGCCACCATGGGCGCGAGCGCGCCGGCGTCGAAATCGTACCGGGTGCAGGCGGCGCTTTCGTCCGTGTACCATTCGCCGACATCGGGCACCTGCGCGCCGGTGGCGGCCAGCCATTCTGCCGTGACATCGTCAGGTGCGATCAGGCCTGCCTGGGCACCCAGCTCGGCGCTCATGTTCGACAGCGTCATGCGTTCCTGCATGCCGAGCGCCCGCACCGCCGGCCCGCAGAACTCCACGGCCTGGTAGGCACCGCCGTTCATGCCGAACCGGCCCAGCATGTGCAGCATCATGTCCTTGGCGGTGACGCCGTCGGACAAGGCGCCGGACCAGTACATGCGCAGGGTGTCCGGCACGCGCAGCCAGATCTCGCCCGTCACCACCACGCCCAGCATCTCGGTCGCGCCGATGCCGAACATGTAGGCCCCGAACGCCCCCCCCGTGGGCGAATGCGAATCCCCGCCCACGCAGAACATGCCGGGCAGGATGTGTCCGCCTTGCGGCACCACGACGTGGCAGATGCCCTGGCTGTCGTAGACATGCGGCAGGGCCTGCTCGCGCGCCCATTCGCGCGCGATGCGGACGATCCTGCGGGAGTCCTCGTCGCGCTCGGGCACGTAGTGGTCCATGACCAGCACCACGCGCGACTTGTCCCAGATGCGCGCGCCCAGCTCTTCCAGCATGGGCTTGAGCCGCCTCGGTCCCGACGAATCATGGAACATCGCGAGATCGACCTTGCAGGTCACGATCTCGCCCACGCGCACGCTGGCGCGGCCCGACGCGCGCGCGATCAGCTTCTGCGCCAGCGTCCGGCCTTCATCCGGCGGTGTATTCAAGCTGTCACCCGATATCCTCGAAGGGTCCCGCGGGATCCTTCCAATCTATTGTCCTAACAATAGTACATTTGATTCGGGTTCTTGTGTTCGTATTTGTGGCGCGCCGGACACCCCGGCGCGGCGCGTCAGCGCATATAGGCGTTGAAATCCTTGCTGACCCAGACCTTGGCGTCGATGTCGCCCACGCGCGACAACTCCATTTCGTACTCGTAGCGGTCGGGGCAATACAGCCCCTGCAGCCAGAGTACGGGACGATCGTTCACGTCGTAGACCACGCGGCTGACCGACAGCAGGGCGGATCCCAGCGGCATGCCGAGCAGGCCCGCGACGGTGGCATCGGCCTGGCGCGCGGAAATGCTCTGCGTGGCCCGGCCGATTTCCACGCCCGACTCCTCGATCAGCACCAGCATGGCCTTGCGCCCGAGCTGCCGGCGGCCGAGATTGCCCGCGAATTCGCGCGGCACCCAGGTGGTGATGCAGGAAACGGGACCCGCTTTCGTGCTGCGCACGCGCACCGCCCGCAGCACCTGCGCGCGCGGTTCGATCCGCAGCATCCGGGCGACCGGCTCGGTAGCGGACACATGCTCGTGCTCGATGACCTTGACCGTGGTGTCCAGGCTGGCGGCGATGATGTTGTCCAGGAGACCCGCCATCCGGTGCGGGGACGCCCCGCCCCGGGACGCCTGGCCTTCGGGCTGCAATCGCCGCGTGCCACGGCCGGCCGACCGCTCTATCAAGCCTTCCAGGGACAGGTTCTCGAGGGCCTTGCGCACGGTTGCCCGCGACACGGCGAATTCTTCCATCAGCTCCAGCTCGCCGGGCACGCGCTCGTCATACACGCCGTCGCGCAGCCGTTCTTTCAATACCAGGTAGACACTGTGGTACTTCGGCAGGGGCAAGGTTTGCTGCATAGGTGGCATTCTGTCTTATTGTCTGTCCAATAGAACAATTTAGCTTGACTCGATGGCGGAACCTGGCGGAATATCCACATGCCGCCGTACACATTTCCTTCAGGTCACGTCATGCGCAATCATATTACAGGGGAACACCGCGCCCGCCCCCGCGTGCTGAACATCTGCCGCCGCGCGTTCCTTGCAGTGGGCCTCGCCGCCGCTTCCGGCGCGGTCCTGGCCCAGGCCTATCCCGATCGTCCCATCAAGCTCATCGTGCCCTTCAGCCCGGGCGGCTCGACCGACGTCATCGGGCGCCTGGTCGCCAACGCGCTGGCCGAGGAAGTGGGTCAGTCGGTCATCGTGGACAACAAGGGCGGGGCCGGCTCCATCCTGGGAACCGACCTCGGCGCCAAGGCGCCGCCCAACGGCTACACCCTGGTCATCACCAACGGCGCGGCCATCACCACCGGGCCGCTGCTGGGCCAGAAGATTTCCTACGATCCCTACCGCGACTTCACGCACATCATGCTGCTGGGCACCTTCCCCAACGGGCTGATCGTCCGCACCAGCCACCCCGCGAAGGACTTCAAGGAATTCGTCGAGCTGGCCCGCCAGGCCGGCGGCAAGTACAACTACGGCTCGGCCGGCGTGGGCTCGGCCGGCTTCCTGACCGGCGAGATGCTCAAGCAGAAGGCGCACATGGACATGACCCACGTTCCCTACAAGGGAACGGGTCCCGCCATGAACGACCTGCTGGGCGGGCAGTTGGACGCCATCTTCAACAACATGGCGGTCGCCTCGACCCAGGCCAAGGCGGGCAACGTGCGCATCCTGGCCGTCAGCGGTCCCAAGCGCGTCCCGGCCTTCCCCGACGTGCCGACGATGAACGAAGTCGTACCGGGTACGGTGGGCGAGGCCTGGTTCGGCGTCTCGTCTCCGGCCGGCACCCCCGCGGCGGTCGTCGACCGGCTCCAGGCCGCCCTCGGGAAAGTCATGGCCAACGCCGATTTCCGCGCCAAGCTGGCCGAACAGGGCCTGACCCCGATCGGCGCGCCGCAAGCGGAGTTCGTGAAGTTCCTGCATGACGAGGACCGCAAGTGGGCCCCCATCATCAAGGCTGCCAACATCAAACTGGACTGATCGCCGCATGGCCGTCGAATACGCACCCAAGGGGCTCATCGGCCTGCTGACCCCGCAGGCCAACACCACGGTCGAGCCCGAGTACTTCATCCTGCTGCCGGCCGGCTATGCCCACATCAACGCCCGCCTGATGAGCGACAAGTCCACCATCGAGGCACGGCTGGTGGACTACGTGGACCGGCTGGACACCGCCTGCGACCAGTTCGCCAACGCGCCCATCAAGGCGGTGGCGGTGGGCTGCACCGGAGCGTCGTATCTGGTGGGCCGCGAACGCGAGGAACAGGTGCTCGCGGGCATCGAGCGCGAGCGCGGCGTGCCGGCCTTCACCGCGGCCACCGCGGTGGTCGCCTCGCTCAAGCAACTGGGCGCACGCCGGATCGCCCTGGCCTCGCCCTACCCCGCCGGCCTCACCGCGACCAGCAAGGTCTATTGGGAGTCCCAGGGATTCACGGTCTCGCGCGTCGCCTCGGCCCCCATGGACCACACGCAGTTCCACCCCATCTATTCGATGAAGGCGGACGCCGCCGGCGCGCTGCTGGAAGAGCTGGCCCGCGACGACACCGACGCCATCCTGATGCTGGGAACCGGCATGCCCACGCTGGCGCCGCTGCTGGCGGCGAACGCCCGATCGCCCGTGCCGGTGCTGTCGTGCATGCTGTGCCTGGCCTGGATGGGCGTCTCGGCCGTGGACGGCCGGCCCGCGCCGCTGGAGCCCTGGCTGCGCGGCGACCACTGGCGCGAACGTCTCGCGCGGCAGCAACCCTGAGCCGCCGGGAGAACGGCGCTTTCCTCGGAAAGCGCCGTTTTTTTTATATACCCAGGCGAGGTATCGACGGCGGCACCGTGGGCAGCATGACGGTCTTCTCGAACGTATAGAACTTCATGCTGGACTCGCCGCCCTCGCGGCCATAGCCCGACGCCTTGATGCCCCCGAAGGGCGCACGCAGGTCGCGCGTCATGGGCGTGTTGACCCATACCATGCCGGCCCGGATTTCCGTCAATGCGCGCATCACCGTGGGTTGGTGGTCGCTCCACACGTAGGACACCAGGCCGAACTCGCTGTCGTTGGCGATCGAGCAGGCCTGCTCCGCCGTATCGAACGGCACGATGGTGGCGAACGGACCAAAGATTTCCTCCCGGCAGACGCGCGCCGTATTGTCCCGCGCCAGCACCGCGGTCGGCTGGAAGTAGAAGCCGGGCTCCAGCGCCTCGACCGTCGCGCCGCCGCATAGCAGTCGCGCGCCGTCGGCACGGGCGATGTCCACGTACCCCGCCACCCGCTGCCGGTGGGCCCGGAACGCCAGGGGTCCGATCTCGGTGGCCGGGTCCAGCGGGCTGCCGATACGCAGCCGCGCGGCGCGTTGCGCGAAAGCCTCGACGAAGCGGTCCAGCACCGGACGCTGCACCAGGATGCGGGAACCGGCCAGACACTGCTGGCCATTGTTCGAGAAGATGCCGACCAGGGCCCCGTCCACCGCGCGATCCAGGTCGGCCGACTCGAAGATGATGTTGGCGGACTTGCCGCCCAGCTCCAGCGACAGGGGCTTGAGCCCCTCTCCGGCGCTGGCCGAGATTCTCCGCGCCGTCTGCGTGCCGCCCGTGAATGAAACCAGGTCCACCTGGGGATGGGCCACGAGGGCTTCGCCCGTCACGGCGCCGCGGCCATTGACCAGATTGACCACGCCGGGCGGCACGCCGGCATCGATCAGCAGCTCCATGAACCGCGCGACCGCCAGCGGCGTCACCTCGGACGGCTTGCAGACGCAGCTGTTGCCGAATGCGATGGCGCCGGCGATCTTCATCGATGTCAGGGCCAGCGGCGCGTTCCACGGGCCGATCAGCGCCGCGACGCCCACCGGCTCGCGCAGCACCAGCGTCAGGTATCCATCGGTCTGGCCATGGAGCTTCTCCGCATGCTGGCCCAGGAATTCCGCGAAGAAGCGGAAGTTGTAGGCGGCGCGGGGTATCTGCCCCTTCTGCAAGTGGCGCATGGGAATGCCGGAATTCATGCACTCCAGATAGGCCAGTTCGTCGCGATGGCGATCGACCAGATCCGCCACCTTGCGCATCACCGCCTGCCGGGTCTCGACCGGCCGCCGGCGCCAGCGCCCGTCGTCGAAGGCGGCCCGGGCGGACCGCACCGCCGCGTCGACCTCGTCCGCCGACGCCTCGACCAGGGTCGAAATGCGCCGCGCGTCGCCGGGATGGATCACCGGCAGTTCGTATCCGCCCGCGTGCGTGAAGCGGCCGTCGATGAAACTCGATACTTGGTCGCGGATGGGAAACTCCGCCGGTGCTGGCTGGGTCATGGAGCTTCGCGCCTAGTCGATCGCGGCTGCTTCGCGCAGGCTCAGGATCATCGAGGTTTCCAGCAGGTACTCGCGGGCCAGGCGGGGATCGTCCGCCTTGCGCTTCAGGTCCTCCAGCGTCGTGCGGCGCTGCGATTCCCCTCTTTCCTGCATGCGGGCACGGTTGCGGCCGGACTGCTGCAGCACGTGCTTGATCGCGATCGGACGCCGCTGGCGCTCGTACTGGCCCAGGAGCGCGTCGCTCTCGCCGGCGTAGATGCGGCGCAGTTTATCGGTCAGGTTGAAGGCGTCGTGGATGCCGCCGTTCATGCCCATGCCGCCGCTGGGACTGTTGATGTGCGCGGCGTCGCCGGCCAGCACGATGCGGCCGTTGACGTAGTTGTTCACGACACGCTGGTGGATACGGTAGGGGCGGATCTCCATCACGTCGTAGGCCTGGTCGCGCGGCAGGACGTGCTGGAGCTTTCTCTGGATGGATTCGGGCTGGAGGGCGTCGTCGACCGTCTCGCCTTCCCACGGATACAGGCTGACCCGCCAGAGGCCGGGAAGCCGCAGCAGGCTGAAGGTGCCCGTGGAGGCCCAGCAATAGTTGATGTAGGACAGCGACGGAATATGTTCATGGAACGGAAACCGGGTGGTGGCCAGCACCGTGGTCTCGGGAAAGGTATGTCCCTCGAAACTCAGGTCCAGCGTGGTCCGCACCGTGCTGCGAGCCCCGTCGGCCGCGATCAGGTAGCGCCCCGACAGTTCCTCGCGTTCGCCGGCGGGCGACTCCACGGTAATGCGCACCGAATCCGCATCCTGCGACACCGCCACGCACGGATGCCCCATCAGCACCCGCACCGCCGGCAGTTTTTCCCGAATGTGGGCCAGCAGCAGCTCGGACAGCTTCCATTGCTCGGTCTGCAGACGATAGGGGTGGGCGGTCTCGTCCTTGAGCGAAGACAGGTCGAACTCGGCGAACTCGCCCGTCTCGTGCATGCGCACCTGCCAGGTGGGGGCGACCAGTCCGGCTTCGATCAGCCCGGGCGTGATACCGTATTCATCCAGCATTTCCAGCGTGGGGGGATGGAAGGTGGAGGCCTTCAAGGCCCGCGACACCTGTTCATCGGCTTCCACGACGACGACTGGAATGCCGTAATGGCCCAGCCGCATCGCCGCGACCAGGCCCACGGGGCCGCCGCCTACAATAATGACCTGTTCGGGGGTCCCGGTGCTCACACGCTACCTCGCTTGGTTATCGGACGCTTTTTCGGATCATTTCACATTTATTCTATTGACCTGTCAATAGGACATTTAAATCGCCCAGTCCACGCCGCCGGACGGGCGTCGCGCCGGGACGTCACAAACCGGCAGGCTGGTTCGTCATATAGGCGTAACCCCCTTTTTCCGGAGATCGCCATGAACAACGCCTCGCCCGTCAATACCGCCGCCCTGCTTCCCTCCGTCTACCAGGCCTTCGCCGCCGCGCAGACGCAGATCCGCGAGCAGGGCCTGGACCCGCTGCTGCACCACCTCGTCGTCCTGCGCGCCTCGCAGATCAACCAGTGCGCCTTCTGCGTGAAAATGCACATCCGGGAAGCCCGTGAGGACGGCGAGACCAACGAGCGCCTGGACCGCCTGGTCGTCTGGGAGCACGTCAACGACTTCACGGAACGCGAGAAAGCCGCGCTGGCCTGGACGGAAGCCCTGACCGTGCTCGACCGCAAGACCGATTACGCCCCGCTGCGCGCCCGCCTGCGGGAACACTTCTCGGACAAGGAGATCGCCGCGCTGACCAGCACGATCGCGATGATCAACCTGTGGAACCGGCTCCAGGTCTCGATGCACTGATGGCGCGGCACGCAGCGTGGCAAAGATGAACATGATGGCGACCGATGGCACGGCGTTCTTCGAAGCACGGCGGCGGTTCCTGTTCGGGCTGGCGTATCGGATGCTGGGCACGCGGGCGGATGCCGAGGATGCCGTGCAGGAGACCTTCATCAAGTGGCTGCACGCGGACCGCGGCGCGATCGCGAATCCGGCGGCATGGCTGACCAGCATCTGCACCAACCTGTGCGTGGACATGCTGCGCGCGGCGCACCGGACGCGGGTGGATTACGTGGGCTCGTGGCTGCCCGAGCCCATCCATACCGTGGCGGACGACACGCCGGAATCGCGGCTGGAGCTCGCTTCATCGCTGACCACGGCGTTCCTGCTGGTGCTGGAACGGCTCACCCCCTAGGAGCGGGCCGCGTATCTGCTGCACGAGATCTTCGATACGCCCTACCCGGACATCGCCGCCACGCTCGGCATGCAGGAAAGCGCCTGCCGCAAGCTGGTCTCGCGGGCGCGCGAGGCCATCGAGTCCAGCAAGGTCCGGCACGCCACGCCGGCCGAACGCCAGGAGCAGTTGCTGTCGGCGTTCCAGGACGCCATCAACGGCCACGGCACCGGACCGCTGGCGGCCCTGTTGTCGGACGACGTCCGCTTTTCGTCGGACGGCGGCGGCAAGGCCATCACACTGCAGCAGGAACTGATGGGCAAGGTGTCGGTGATACGCTTCGTCGAACGCGGCCTGATACGGTTCTGGCAGGGCATGGATTGGATCGTGGCCGACATCAACGGCGCCAAGGGCGTGCTGCTGCGCGAGAACGGCGTGATCATCGGCGCGCTGACCTTCGCCTACGGCGAGAACGACGCGGTGTCCAACATCTACCTGATGCGCAACCCGGACAAGCTCGCCCGCCTGGGGTCTCCCCTCCCCGCGCGCTGACGCGCGCCCGGCATGGTGCCCCCCAGCCGCCACGCAGCAGCCCCCCGGGAGGCCGGGCCCCGCAGGGACGACGCTGGTGGACCGGCCAAGCCGGATCCGCGGCCTCCCGGGTCGGGTGACACAGGGGGCAATGGGCAACTAAGATGAAGGCCACGCGGCTTTCACGGGCACCGATCATGCACCTTCCCTTCCATGGATTTTCGTCGCCGCGCCGGGCCGCCCTGGCCGGTCTGCTGGCCCTGGCGCTGGCCGGCTGCGCCAGCCTGCCCGGCCGCGATCCGCTCAACGTGCAGGTCGCGGGCATCGAGCCCCTGCAAGGCCAGGGCCTGGAACTGCGGATGGCGGTCAAGCTGCGCGTCCAGAATCCCAACGACTCCGCGGTGGACTACGACGGCGCCGCGCTGGAGCTGGATCTGAACGGCAAGCGCTTCGCCACGGGTGTCAGCAGCGAGCGGGGCAGCGTGCCCCGCTTCGGCGAGACCGTGCTGACGGTGCCGGTGTCGGTGTCCGCCTTCAGCGCGATCCGGCAGGCCCTGGGCCTGGCGGATGGTTCGCGCCTGGATAACATTCCCTATGTGGTCCGCGGCAAACTGTCGGGCGGCATGTTCGGCACGACGCGGTTTTCGGACCAGGGCAGCCTGAGCCTGCCCGGATACTGAGGCGACCCTACAACCCTTTCTCCACCATTTCCAGCAGCCGCTGCCCCACCACCTCCATCTGCGCGGCGCTGAAGCTGCGCAGCGGCCCGTCTATCACCAGCATGGCCAGTCCATGGACGGACGACCACGCCAGGTATTCGGCGGCGAAGCGGCGCTCCGGCGTCAGCAGGCCCGCCGCCGCCATGCGGTCCAACGCGGCGCTGAGCAATTGGAACGGATCCAGTCCGCTGCGGCCGGCCTTGTCCGCGTCGGGCACCTTCAGCGGCCCGTCGGCCGGGGCGAAAGCGGTACGGAACAGGCCGGGCTCCTGCCAGGCGAAACGCAGGTAGCCCGCGCCCACCGCGCGCAGGCTGGCGCGGGCGTAGTCGGCGGGCGGGCTTTTGCCGTCCAGTTTGTCGAGTTCGGTTTCCATGGCGCTGGCCAGCGCGGACAGCGCGGCGGCCCGCACCGCCAGCAGCAGGTCTTCCCGGCTGGCGAAGTGACGGTAGGCGGCGTTCGGGACGACGCCGGCGCGGCGGGTGGCTTCGCGCAGCACGATCGCCGACGGGCCGCCCTGGCGGGCAAGCTCGATGCCGGCTTCCAGCAGGGCGCGGCGCAAATCGCCATGACGATAGGTGCTGCGCGAGGCGGGCGGGGTGACGGCGCTGGTCATGGGAACTCCATGTGGACACTGTACATTATCTCTGATAACTTATGTGTACAGCGTCCACAAAACGCCTCAGTCCATTCATCCAGTCGTCAGACGAGGAGACCCTCATGCATATCCAGCCCTATCTGTTCTTCGAAGGCCGGGCCGAGGAAGCGGCCGAGTTCTACGCCAAGGCGCTCGGCGCCCAGGTCACGATGATGCTGCGCTTCAAGGACGCTCCGCCGGCCTCGGGCGACAACGAAAATTGCGCGCCGCCGCCGGGGTCGGAAAACAAGGTCATGCACATGTCGCTGGAGATCGGCGGCGCCGTCGTGATGGGATCGGACGGCATGTGCAAGGGCCCGGCCGAATTCAAGGGCGTCTCGCTGGCGCTGAGCGTGGCCGACGATGCCGACGCGGAACGCAAGTTCGCGGCCCTGGGCGAAGGTGGCACCGTGATCGCGCCGATGACGCCCACCTTTTTCTCGTCGCGCTTCGGCATGGTGACCGACCGCTTCGGCGTGACCTGGATGGTCCAGGTCGCCCCCTGACCGGGGTCCGGGAAGGGGCTGGCACGGCACCGGGGGGGACCGCGCGAAGCGCCGTTTCTCTCGGTGCTAACATGAGTGGCACCCGGCATTTTTATATGCCCGGCTGGCTTCACCGTGCCTATCTGGAAGACCATCCCCCTTCGACTCATCGCGCTGGCCCAGCGCTACCCCGGCACCATCGCGGCCTTCGGCTTCGCGTCCGGGGTGGTCAGCTTCTTCACCGTCGAGCGTCACGAGGCCTTCGCCCGCGTGATCGCGGCGGTGATGCTGCTGAGCTGGATCTGGCTGGTGCTGGAACAGGCGCTGCGGCAGCGCATCGCGCAGCGCTTCGGCTGGACCATCCCGACGCCGCTGCTGCGCTACGGCACGCAGATGATCCACCAGGAAGGCCTGTTCTTCGTGCTGCCCTTCCTGTACACCGCGACCACCTGGAACAGCGGCCAGGCCCTGTTCACCGGCCTGCTGGGCGTGGCCGCGCTGATAGCCCTGGTCGACCCGCTGTACTTCCGGTGGCTGTCGGCCCGCCGCTGGGTGTTCCTGACCTATCACACCTTCACGCTGTTCGCGGTGCTGCTGACCGCGCTGCCGCTGGTCCTGCACATCTCCACGGGCAACAGCTACAAGCTCGCGCTGGGCGTGGCGGTGCTGCTGTCCTTTCCCTCCCTGTCCGAGCTGGCTTCGCTGGAAGCCCGCTGGCGCAAATGGATGGTCGTAGTCCTGATGCTGGCGCTCGGCTCGGTGGGATGGCTGCTGCGCATGTGGGTGCCCCCCGCCACGCTGTGGCTGACCGAGGTCGCCATCGCGACCAGCATGGACAGCCGCAGCATGGAGGCCGGCGAGAGCCTGCGCGCCGTGACGCCGGCGCAGATGCGCGACCGGGGCATCTATGCCTATACCGCGATCAACGCGCCGCTGGGCCTGGAGGAACACATCTACCACGTCTGGCTGCACGACGGGCAGGAAATGGATCGCATCGCGCTGGACATCCGCGGCGGCCGCAAGGAAGGCTACCGGGCCTGGACCCACAAGCAGAACTTCCCCGCCGACCCTCGCGGCCGCTGGCAGGTCAAGGTGATGACGGACACCGGCCAGATGATAGGCACGCTGCGCTTCCGCGTGGAAGGCGACGATGCGCCGGCGCCGCCTTCGTCAGAAACTGTGATTCACCCCCATGCCGACGTTGGTCCTGCTCCCGTCGTTGGCCGGCCTGGCGTGGCCCAATCCGGCATAGACCTGCGTGCGCCTTGACAGCGCATAGGACACGCCGGCGCTGGCATAGTTGGTCGCGCCGCCGCGGCCATAACCCTGGAAGTCGCGGCCCACGCCGAACTTGAGCGTGGCCGCGCCGAGGCGGTGGGTCGCGGCCAGCATGGCGCTGGTGCGGCGGCGGCGGGTCTCGCCCAGGAAAACCTGGCTGGCGGCCGTCAACTCGGTCAGGCTGGCGGAAGCCATGACCCGCGTCGGCCCCGCCCCGTAGGCCACGCCGAGGAAATAGGTCTTGTCGTTCACGCTGTTGCGCTCGGCGGACAACAGGACATTCACCGCGCCATCGTCGTAGTTGGCTCCCGCCGCCAAGCCCCGCCTGCGCTCGACGGTGCCATTGGCATCGGGCACCTTGCTGCGCTCCCCGTGTGCCGCCAGATGGGCAGACCAGCCGCGCGCGACCGGCGAATCGTAGAACACCCCGTTGTTCGCGCGGTTGTAGTCGCCCAGCGGGCCGTTGCGATAGGGATCGGTCCGATACGCGGGGTGGTAGATCTGCCAGGCGATGGATGCCACCCGGTCGAAGTTGTACCAGGGGTCGAACTGCCAATCGAGCGCCCACATGGGCGTCATGGCCCGTCCCAGCCGCAACTGGCCGAAGGGCCCCTTCACGCCCACGGTGGATTCGCCGTAGAACAGGGGCGCGCCGCCGCTGGCCTCCAGGCGGCCGGTGTCGATCTCGAAACGGGACTGGAGATGGAACAGGGCGGCATAGCCGTTGCCCAGGTCTTCCGACCCCTTGATGCCCCAGTAGCTGCGCTGGATGTTGCCGATGGACGTTGCCCCGCGCGCCAGGCGGTAGATACCGGCATCGACCACGCCGTACAAGGAAAGGGAGGATTGGGCGCACGCCGCGGTTGCCGGCGCCAGCCACACGGACAGCACGGCCAGCCAGGTGCAAGGCGAATTTTTCATGTTCTGGCACGCATGGAAACGAAGACCCGACGCAAGTGTGGCGCGATCGGCGCCGCTTGGCAAAGCGCCCCCCCGCCGGGCCTGCGCGGAACCCCCGACGGACAACTTCTCGCACCCACGCCCCGCGCGCGGCCGGCACGCGGCCTAATGACGCCTCGCCCGCGCCGCCTCGGCCGGAGCGCCTTCGCCATGCGGGCGAAGGAACGCCACGCATAGTGATCGCCATGACGCCGCGCCACCTGGGCTGCCTTGCCCTCGTCCTGTTCCTGCCTGCCGCCTGCGGCGGCGACGAACCCGCGCCGCCGCAGGCCCGTTCCATCGAAGACCTGGAGCGGCAAGGCCTGCTTCCGGTCCTGGACCGCTCCGAAAGCCTGGGCGGCCCCGACACCGACGGCAACGGCGTACGCGACGACCTGGACGCCTGGATCGCCCGCCAGGACGGAACGCCAGCCCGGCGGGACGCGCTCAGGCAGCTCGCCCGCGCGTTCCGCGACGCCCTGCTGATCCATGGCGACACCATCGCGGCCCAGGAAGCGGCGTGGCGCACCACCCGGGCGGTGGCGTGCGTGATGGCGCACAGCGGCTCCGGCACCGAGGGCGCGCACGCCGTGGCCGAGCTGCGCAAGATGTCCGCCAACACCAGGCCCAGGGTCCTTGCCTATCTCGACTACGCCGCCTCGCTGGACGGCGCCGTCCTGTCGCTGCCCGCCGGGAACGGATGCGATGACTAGCGCCCCGCGCCGGTGGGCCGGGGCGATGCTGGCGGCCGCGGGCATGCTGGCACAGGGCGCCTGGGCATCCGGCCTGTGTCCCGCCCATTCCCACACCCTTGTCTTCTTCAACGGGATCTGGAACACCCCCGACGACGCCGCGGGCGGCGCGCGGGCCCTGCTCGCCACGCTGGACGATGCGCTGGGACCGGGCGCCGGACTCGCCATCGGGGCCGAGGTGTTCTACAACGCCAGCGGCCTGCAGCGGGGCGCGCGCGGCGGCATCGAAGACCTGGTCGAGGTCTTCGAACAGCGCGCCGCGGAACTGGACGAAGCCTTGCGCCACCGTTGGGAGCTCTTCTGGGAAATCGTCGATGGCCGCCAGGATGGCTGGCGCAGGATAGCGGCCGTCCTGCCCCGCGCCTACGAACTCGCCGTCGCGCTGACCGACGCCCGCAACGCGCGCCTCGTCGCCCAGGCCACGGCGCTCGCGGCCCAGCCGCCGACCGGTGTCGACTACGCCGCCCATCGGCTGCGCCTGCGCACCCTGCACACGCTGGGGCGAAGCGTTCTGCTGGTGGGGCATTCGCAGGGCAACTTCTTTCTCGACACGGTCTACCGCACCCTGCCCGATCCATCCGCCATCTCGGCGGTCCACATCGCCCCCGCCTCGTCCCGCGCCAGCGGCCCGCATCTGCTGTCGGGGAACGACCTGGTGATCGCGGCGCTGCGCGGCGCGCTACCGGGCGCCCCGCCTCCGCCCAACATCTGGATCCCGCCGTCGATCCGCGACACCTCCGGCCACCAGTTGATCCAGACCTATCTGGACGCCGACCGCGGCGGCCGGTCCGCGGCCGGCGCCCTGATGGCCGGGCGCCTGCGCGCGCTGGCGGCCCCCGAGCCTCGGGCAAGCCCCGGATTCTTCACCGCCACGCTGGCGTGGGACGGCGAAGGCGACATCGATCTCCATGTCATGGAACCAGGCGGCGCCCACGTCCACTATGGCGCGCGCGTGGGCGCCAGCGGCACGCTCGACCTCGACAACACGGCGGGCCACGGCCCGGAACACTATCACGCGACCTGCGACCCGCAGCGCCTGCAGACCGGCATCTTCAGCGTGGGGTTCAACAACTACTCCGCGCCCCCCGGCAGGAAGGCGGTGTTGCAGATCGCCATCCCGGACCGCGGCGTGGCGCGCACCGTCCAGATGGATGCCGGCCCGCCGCGCGGCGAGGCGGGGGATGCCTCGCCATTCATCGTCCTGCGCGTCGCGGTTGCCCGGTCTGGCGGAACATGGACGGCGACGGTCCACTGATGTCCCGGCCCCGGACACGCGACCGTGCCCGGCGTCGAACGGCGGCCCGGATTCCGCGCCATCTCCGGTATTGTCATGTATCGTGGTGCGCGCCCGAACGCTGCACGGATGGCAAGATCGCACGATGACGACCCTGGAACTGATCGCCGGCCGCTATGCCGGCTTTGCCTTTCTGGCCTGGCTGGCCGGCGCATGCGCGCTCGGCCTGTGGGTCGGCCGCCTGCTCGACGCGAGCCGGTCGATCCCGGCACGCCGGACGCGCGTCATGGCCGCGCTGATCGTCGGCGGCGTCGCCGTGTTCGGACTCATCGCCGCCAACGTCGTGACCGAATCGCGGCTCGTGGCCGTCGACAAGGTGCTGGCCGAAGCCCTGGCCGAGCACGCTTCGCCGGCGTGGCTGCGGTTCCTGGCCGTACTGACCGTGGCCGGCGACCGCGACTTCCTGCTGGGACTCGGCACCCTCGTGCTGGCCTTGCTGCTATGGCGCCGCCGCTGGTACGACGCGCTGCTCTGGCTGGCGGGCACCCTGGGCGCGGCGGGGCTGAACGTGTTGCTCAAGAGCACCTTCCAGCGGGTCCGCCCCGAACACCTGCACGGTTTCACGCAGGAGCTGGGGTGGAGCTTCCCCAGCGGACACGCCACCGGCGCCATGGCGGTCTACGGCATGCTGGCCTATCTGCTGGCCGGCCTTGCGCCGCCGGCGTGGCGCAAGGCCATGGCCATGTCCGCCGCAGGCCTGATCGCCGCCGTCGGCTACAGCCGCGTGATGCTGCAGGTGCACTTCCTGAGCGACGTCATCGCGGCCTTCGCGATCACGGCGGCCTGGCTGATGGCCTGCGTGGCGGTGCGCGAGCGGGCAGGCCGCCCGCTCACGCCATCAGGCCCTCGATCTCCCTGACCTCGCGCACATCGCCGAAGTTCTGCACGAAGGTCTCCAGCGCCGCCCGGTGCTCCTCGTCGGACAAGGCCGCCAGGCAGTCCGCCACCATGATGGGGAAGAAGTCCAGCATCATCGCATCGCGCCCGGTGGATTCGCAGCAGATGTTGGTCTTGGTCCCGGCGATCAACAGATGGGTGATCCCCGCGCTGCGCAGCACCCGCTCCAGCCCGGACGAACCGTGCGCCAGCGCGCTGTAGCGATTCTTGGCCAGGTGGACATCGCCCGGGGCCGCCTCCATCCCGCGCCACAGCGCCTCGGAAGCCGGCTTCGGCGCGTTCGCCTCGATGGTGCGGGCGCGCACGTCGGCGGCCACGAAATGGTCGTAGAACCCGGACCAGTCCGATCCCTGTCCGACCGGCAGGTTCGCGTGCGTGACCCATGCGACCAGCCCGCCCCGGCGCCGCAGGAGACGGGCCAGGATGTTGATGTTGCCGACGATGGAGCGGGACTCGGGCACCTCGGCGGGACCGCCGGGGGCGACGAAGGTGGGCTGCATGTCGATGACGACGAGAGCCGTCCTTGCCGGATCCAGCCGCTCATGCAGATGGACACGGCCACGCCGGGCGATGACGCGATCGACGATGTGCGGGCGTATCGGGAGCGTATGCATGCTAGCGCCGGCCGCCCAGCAGGCTGCCACCGATCTTGATCAGGTCTTCCAGGCCCACCTGCCCGTCGCCATTCTGGTCGAGCAGCGATCCCAGCAAACCGCCGCCCAGTCCGCCCTGCTCGCGCGCGGCATCGCGCTCTTGCCCCAGCGTGCTGCCCAGGCTGTCCGCCGTCATCCCGCCCGACTGCACGCGCTGCGCCAGGAAAGCCATGACGATGGGAGCGAGCATCTTCAGCAGATTGGCGGCATTGCCGCCGCCCAGGCCGGTGGCTTCGCCCAGCCCGGTTTCGGCGCGCTGCTGGCCGGCGCCGAAGATATGGCCGAGGATGGCGCCACCGTCCGATTGCGCCCCCGGATTGCCGCCGCCCAGCAGCGACCCCAGTATGCTTTCCAGGCCGTTGCCCGAGCCATGGTCCTGCAATGCGCCGAACAGCGCCTGCGCGCCCTGCGGCTGGGCCGAGTTGTTGCCCATCGCCCCCAGCAGCAGGGGCAGCGCGGCGCCAACGGCCTGCTGGGTCTGGGCGGTATCCGTGCCCAGTTGCTGCGCGAGCTGCTGCAGGGGGGCGCCTTGCAGCTGGGACATCAGTTCGTCTGACAGGGAAGTAGAGGCGTTCATGGCGATTCTCGCTGAAGACGCCGGCGCAGTGCCGGCCCAGGGGCCATCGTAGCTCGCCCTATCCGCGCGCGCATGGCATTAACAGACTGATACGACTTGCGCGGACGATTGTTTCGATCGAACGGCAAGAGGACCGTCAGCGCCGCGGCAACGCGAGATACGCCTCGCGCACGGCCTCGGCTCCATGGACCCGCTCCAGCCGCCGCACGGTGAAGTGGCCCCGCCCCATGTCCTGGAAATGATCGATGAACAAGGCATTGATCGCCCCGCCCCCGATGGCTCCTATCATCGGCACCGCCTGGGCCAGCGCCTTCTCGGAAACCGCGATCGAGAAGCGCGAGGCGACCTCGGAGATCAGCCGGACCAGCGCCGGCGCGCTGCCCTTGGCCGCCCCGTGCTGCGCGAGATACTGGCTGGCCGAGGCGATGGCCTGCGCCAGCGCGGCGCGGGAGGCGAAGTAACCGGCGTCGGCCGCATCGTCGGCCTTCGAGGATCCTCCCAGCGCCAGCACGTGCAGGCACTCCAGCCGCGCTTCCGGCGTCTTCAGGTCTTCGCCCTGGCTACGGGCAATATCGGCGATGGAGCGCAGCATGATGGTGGTCGAGATCGGCAGTTCCACGGCCAGCCCCGCCATGCCGAAAGCACCGCCCGCGGCGCCCGACGCCCCGGCCGCCAGCTTGTGCCACCAGTCGGCGGCGGCGGCCGGACGGGTCGGGTCCATGGTCTTCACCGCCACGTCCAGCGCCTTGCCGATGGAGCGGCGGGCGATGTCGTCGATCATCGAAGACACCCGGTCCGGCAGCGCGGCCAGCGTGCGCTCGATCGGCTTGCCGGCCAGCCCCGCGATGCGCGCGGCGATGCCCGGGTGCTCGAGCAGATGCCTGGCGCGCGCCAGTTCCTGCAAATCGGATTCGGAAAGCGGCATGGAAAATCCTCGGAAGGCGTCCGGACCCATGGGACCGGACCAGATGCCGGCGGGTTCTGGCCCATGTTAAACAAAAAAGCCCCCACCGCTTGCCGCTGCGCGGCGGCGCTGCCCCCGGACATCGCGGAGGACTACAATCATTGATCAATCAATGATTCCGGCATCTTCCCATGTCCACGCTTCCCCAGCATTCCGAAGGCCAGGTGCTGCCCTTCCGGCAATCGCTGATGGCCGTCCTCGGCATGTGCTTCGTCATGATGATGGTCGCCATCGACCAGACCGTCGTGGGCACCGCGCTGCCTACCATCGTGGCCGAGCTGCGGGGATTCGACCTGTACGCGTGGGTCGCCACCGCCTACCTGCTGCCGTCCGTCATCACCGTGCCCATCTTCGGCAGGCTGGGCGACTACTACGGCCGCAAGCCGTTCGTGATCGCCGCCATCTTCGTCTTCACGCTGGCCTCGGTACTGTGCGGCGCCGCCACCAGCATGCTGTGGCTGGTCATGGCGCGAGCCTTGCAGGGCATAGGCGGGGGCATGCTGGTGGGCTGCGCGTTCGCGTGCATCCCCGACCTGTTCCCCGAACCGCGCGTGCGCCTGCGCTGGCAGATCATCGTCAGCTCCGCCTTCGGCATCGCCAATGCCATCGGCCCCTCGCTGGGCGGGGTGATGACGGAACAGTACGGCTGGCGCTCGGTGTTCTACGTCAACCTGCCGGTCGGCCTCCTGGGAATCCTGTTCGTCGCGCGTTTCCTTCCGCGCATCCGCCATCACACTGCCGGCAAGATACAGCTCGACTGGCCCGGCGCGCTGCTGATCGCGGTGGCGCTGGGCTGCCTGCAGATGGTCGTGGAACTGCTGCCCAAGGGCGCCGGCTCGGCCACGGTGCTGCTCCTGGCGGCCGGCAGCCTGGCCGCGTTCATCGGACTGTATGTCTGGGAACAGCGCTGCCCCCAGCCGCTGCTGCCCATCGACATGTTCCGCAATCCGGCCCTGGCGGTGCTGTTCGTGCTGGCGACGCTGGTGGGTTTCATCATCTTCGCGCTGATGTTCTACGCGCCGCTGCTGCTGCAGGGCGGCTTCGGCCTGTCGCCCCAGGAGGCGGGCCTGCTCATCACGCCCATGGCGGCCTGCATCACCGTGGGCAGCATCCTGAACGGCCGCATCATCAGCCACATCGACAAGCCCAACCGCATGCTGTACGCGGGCTTCTCCACGCTGGCCCTGGCCTGCCTGGGGGTCGTCACCACCCACCACGACACGCCGCACGCGCTCTTCGCGTTCTACATGTTCCTGGCCGGCATAGGCATAGGTTTCACCATGCCCAACCTGACGATCTTCGCCCAGCACACCGCCGACCGCACCCACCTGGGCATCGCCACCGCCACGCTGCAATCGACACGCATGGTCGGCGGCATGCTGGGCACGGCCATCGTGGGCACCATCGTCTCGCACAGCTACCTGTGGCGCGTCACCGAAGTGCTGCAATCGGAGAACGCCCTGCAATGGCTGCCACAGCTGCACAACCCGCAGGTCCTGGTCGACCCGCAGGCGCAACGCTCGCTGGCCGAGCAACTCGCCCAGCACGGCGGCCAGGCGGCCGAGCTGCTCGAACACGTGCGCGAAGCCCTGGTCTCGGGCATCCACAACGGCCAGATCCTCGCGGTGTTCATCGCCCTGGTCGGACTGTGGCTGGTGCGGCGCGTGCCGGCCATCCAGATCGTACGGCCCGAAAAGGGCAAGCGGCCGGCTTCCGAGGAAGCACCGTGAATCGCGAGCAACGGGGCCTGCAGGTCATCCAGCGCCTGGGCCAGACCTACCGCGCCATGCAGGCCGGCTTCAGCGGCCGCATCGGCCATGCCCTGCCGCGCTGGCGCATCCTGCTGACGCTGTCCGAACACGGCACCTGCCCGCAGAAACTCCTGGCCGAACGCTGCCGGCTCGACCCGGCATCGCTGACGCGGCTGCTCCATGCCCTGGAACAGCTCGGCTGGATCGCACGGCAGGTGGACGCGCAGGACAACCGCCAGACCAACGTCAGCCTGACGGCGGCGGGACAGGCGGTGGTGGACGAGGCCATGCCGCGGCGGGCGGCCTTCTTCGACGAGGTCCTGCAAGGGCTGCCGGAGAAGGAACTGGATGCGCTGTTGCGGGCGCTGGAGACGTTGGAGGAGAAGTTCAGGCAGGCGGCCACGCCGGACCAGCCCGCTTAGGCGGGGGCATGCGGCGGCCACGCCTGGCCGCGATCGATACGCTCGCCGTACAGTTCCAGCCTGACATCCCGCAGCCGATATCCCAGCGTCTCGGCCTCCGCCTGGTACCTACGCACCAGATCGGCCTCGGGCAGTTCCACGATTTCGCCCGTATGGACGTCTATCAGATGCGCGTGCAAGGCGCGCTGCGCCAGCTCCCAGACGGCCCGCCCCTGGGTGAACACATGGCGCCGGACCATGCCGCGATCATGGAACTCCTTCAGGATGCGATAGACGGAAGACAGGCTCAGCGCCGGGTCCGCCTTGCGGGCGCGCAGGAGCAGGTCTTCGGCGGTGGGGTGGTCGGATGCCTCGTCCAGCGCGGCGAGCACCGCCCGCCGGCCCCTGGTGGCCCGCATGCCGGCCAGGGAAGGCGACGGCCGGGCGGTCTGGCTATCTGGCGCCGCCATCTCAACCTCCGCTGATGTCCCGGGCGGCCTTTTCCAGAACGTCCAGCACGCGCCGGGTCTCGGCCTCGTTCCAGCCGCGCGAATGGAAAGCCAGCGCCGCGCGCAGCGTGTGCATGGCCTGGTGCACCGAGCCCGGCATGGCGCGACCGGACATCGACTGGGCGGTGATATTCATCCGGTTCAGCACCGCGTCGACCATGGGCTGGTTTTCCTGCAGGAAGGCACGGCCTTCGTCGGTGATCTCGAACGACCGCTTGGCGCCTTCCATGCCGGCGGTGCGGATGTGCCCCTGCTCCTCCAGCAGTGTCAACGTCGGATAGACCGAACCGGGACTGGGCGCGTAGACGCCGCCGAAGCGCTGCTCCAGTTCCTTGATCAATTCATAGCCCGAGCTGGGACGTTCGGCGATCAGCGCCAACAGCACCAGCCGCAGGTCGCCCGGGCCGAAGACGCGCCCGCCCCGGCCGAAACCGCGGCCGCCGTCCCCGAAGCCGCCCCGGCCCCGGCCATCCATGTCGAACGGATCGCGGCCGCGATGGCCGCCCCGTCCCGCCATCCACGCGGGCCAGGCGGCCCACATCTTGTGAGGGTGAAACATGTTGAATACTCCTTCGATACAGTTAAACGATATATCGTTTGACTGCATCGTATAGAGATTCTTTTTCGTATGCAAGTCCTGCGCGAGGCCCTCCAGCCACGCTTTCACCCGTCTCCGCCCGCGCCATGTCCGAGCGCGAGCCGGACGAATTCACGCGCCGCCGCCGTCTGATAGGCGCCGCGCCGCTGCATCAGCACCGCGGTCCGTTCCAGCAGGGAGGGCGCAAGCGCGATCGAAGCGAGTCCGTCCCGGCTGCTGGCGATGGTGGCCGGCAGCAGGGTCGACAGCGACGTTCGCCGCACGATTTCAATGACGGCGCCCAGTGAATTGGCTTCCATCAGGACGCGGGGCCGCAGGCCATGCCGGCGGCAATAGCGATCGATCTGCTCGCGGGTCGCGAATTCGGCGGTCAATAGCACCAGCGATTCGTTGTCCAGCGCTTTGAGCGCCATCCGCCGCCGCCCGGCCAGCGGGTGCCGGCTGCCGACGACCAGCGCCAGCGTCTCCACCAGCAGCCGCTGCGCTGCGATCTCGGGCGAGCGCACTTCCTCGAATCCGATGCCCACGTCGTATTCGTCGTCCGCCAGCAGCGCCTCGATACGCTCCTGCGGCATTTCGCGCAGGATCAACGAAACATTGGGGTGGCGGACATGAAAACGCTCGACCAGCGGCCCGACCAGATAAGAGGCGAAGGTGGGCGTGACCGCCAGGCGCAGCGCACCCCGGCTCAGGTCGCCCACGTCATGGATGGCGCGCCGGCCTTCCTCCAGATCCTGCAGGGCCTTGCGGGCGTACCTGAAGTAGACGTGGCCCGCATCCGTAAGCCGCGTCGCGCGCCCCGTCCGGTCGAACAACTGCGCGCCCAGCATCTCTTCCAATTGCCGGATCTGCTGCGACAGCGCCGGCTGCGAAACATGCAGCGCCGCGGCGGCGCGCGTGAAGCCGCGATGCTCGGCCACCGCCAGGAAATAGTGGATGGGTCGGAGCAGCATGACGGATCTCCATAAGCTGTAATTATCGAAAAGATAATAAATCCGTCTTTTATCTTATTGATCGTCCAGCGTAAGCTTGACGCCGGACGATCCGGCTCTATAGGGAGAAAGCAACATGAACATGCCCGAGCATTTCCTGCGCATGGCGGTCGATCTCGCCCGCAAGAACGCGGAATGCGGGGGCCGCCCTTTCGGCGCGGTCATCGTCAGGAGCGGTTCGGTCATCGGCACGGGCGTCAACCAGATCCTCTCGTGCGCCGACCCCACCGCCCATGCCGAGCTGTCCGCCATCCGCGCGGCCTGTCGCGCGCTGGGCTCGCCGCGCCTGAACGGCTGCGTGGTGTACGCCAGCGGACAGCCGTGCCCGATGTGCCTGGCCGCGATCCACATGACCGGCATACGCGAAGTCGTCTACGCCTACTCGAACGACGATGCCGAACCCTATGGACTGTCGTCCGCGCCCGTCTACCGCGAACTGGCCCTGCCGCTGTCCGAGCAATCCGTGCGCATCATCCACTATCCGATCACGCCCGCGCCGCAGTTGTACGATTCGTGGCGGGCCGCGATGGTCGAACGGGCCTGAAGAACCTGGCGATCGACGTGCGCTACCTGGGCCAGATCGCCATCGCGGCGCTGGCCACCCGCTCCAGTTCCGCGCGCCGGGCGCCATCCCGCGCCTGCAGCGACATGCCCTGGACAACGGTCGTGAAGTACCGGGCCAAGGTATCCAGATCGATATCCGGCGACAGTTCGCCGTCGGCCACCCCCTGCTCCAGCCGTTCGCGCACACGCAGGGTCGACGCCAGCCGATGGGTCCGCAGGAACGCTGCCATTGGCTGATTGGCCGGCGTGCAATTGGTGGCCCCCAGCACCACGAAACACCCCTTGGGCTTGCCCGGCAGCGTTAGCGCCGTGGCGGCGGCCATCAGCATGCCCTCCACCGCCGCCCGCGCGGTCTTGCCCTCGCGCAACGCCAGATCGGTCATCCCGCCGTCGGTGTGGCGGTAGCGTTCCACCGCCTCGCGGAACAACGCTTCCTTGCTTCCAAAGGCGCCGTACAGGCTGGGCGCGTTGATGCCCATCGCCGTCGTCAGGTCCGACAGCGACGTGCCTTCATAGCCGCGCTCCCAGAACACCTCCATTGCCCGCTGCAAGGCCGCGTCGCGGTCGAAGCCGCGCGGACGTCCCCGGTCAGCCATATCGCACCTTTTTTGTAACGATCAATAAAAAATTCCTTGACGCTCCGTAAAGAGGTCGAGGATCATTTTATAACGATCATTACGTAAATGGAGCACAGCATGTCCCGATTGTCAGGAAAAGTGGCCTTGGTAACCGGCGCGAGCCGTGGCATCGGCGCGGCCATCGCGCTGCGCCTGGCGCGCGAGGGCGCGGATGTGGCGATCACCTATGCGAGTTCGCCGGACAAGGCCGAGGCGGTGGCCGGCACCCTGCGCGAGACGGGCCGCCGCGCCGTGGCCTTGCGCAGCGACAGCGCCGAGCCCGACGCCCCCGCGCAGGCCGTGGCGCGTGTCGTGGAGGAATTCGGCCAGCTCGACATCCTGGTCAGCAACGCCGGCATCGGCTACTGGAAGGCGCTGGAGGATTTCACCATCGAGGAATTCGACCGCGTGATGGCGGTGAACGTGCGCGCGGCCTTCACCGGCGCCCAGGCCGCGGCGGCACACATGCGGCAAGGCGGCCGCATCATCACGATAGGCAGTTGCAACGCCGATCGCGTGCCGGCCGCCGGTTCGACGCTTTATGCCATGAGCAAGTCCGCGCTGGTCGGCCTGACCAAGGGCATGGCGCGCGACCTGGGCCCGCGCGGCATCACCGCCAACCTGGTGCAGCCCGGTCCGATCGACACCGACATGAACCCGGCCGACGGCGAACGCGCGGACGGCCTGCGCGCGCTGATGGCGCTGAGGCACTATGGCGAAGGCGAGGATGTGGCAGGACTGGTCGCCTATCTGGCCAGCGCGGAGAGCCGCTTCATCACCGGCACCGCGCTGACCATCGATGGCGGCTACAACATCTGAGCCGGACATGGAAACGACTGCCAAGACCACCCGCCATCCCGAGACCGCCGGCAAGACCGTCGTCCTGGCGGCCGTATGCCTGGCGGGACTCATGATGCCGCTCAGCTTCACCGGTCCCGCCGTGGCCACTCCCGCCATCGCGCGGGAGCTGGGCGGCAGCCCCGTCGCGCTGGCCTGGGTCGTGAACGCCTTCGTGCTCGCATTCGGCAGCTTCGTGCTGGCCGCCGGGACGCTGGCCGACCGGTATGGGCGCAAGCGCATCTTCCGCCTGGGCGTACAGGGCTTCACCTTGCTGTCGGCCGTGACCGCCTTCGCGCCCGACCTGATCCTGCTGGACCTGCTGCGCGGCGCGCAAGGCGTCGCGGCGGCGATGGCCATGGCGGGCGGCGCGGCCTCGCTGGCCCAGGAGTTCGATGGCCCGGCGCGCACGCGCGCCTTCAGCCTGCTCGGGACCACCTTCGGCGTCGGCCTGGCCTTCGGCCCCATCTGGTCGGGCCTGTTGATCGAACACTTCGGCTGGCGGGCCATCTTCTTGTCCGGCACGGGCATCGGCCTTCTCGTGCTGCTCGCCGGCGTGCCGCGGATGCGCGAGACGCGGGACCCGAACGCGCGCCGCATCGACGGCTGGGGAACATCGACCTTCACCGCCGCGCTGTGCTGCTTGATCTTCGGCATCGTCACCGGCCCCCAGTACGGCTGGACGAGCCCGGCGGTGCTCGCCTTGCTGGGCGGATCGCTCGCGCTGCTGGCCGCGTTCGTCGCCATCGAGCGGCGGCAGGCCCGTCCCATGCTCGATCTCTCGCTGTTCCGCTATCCCCGTTTCCTCGGCGTGCAACTGCTGCCGCTCGCGACGGCGGTCTGTTTCGTCGTGCTGCTGATCCTGCTGCCCATAGGTTTCATCGGCGTCGAAGGCTATTCCGAAGTCCAGGCCGGGCTGATGATGATCCCGTTGTCGCTGCCGATGGCTGTCGTGCCGTTCCTGGCCGGGCTGCTGGCGCGCAGATATTCGCCGGGCATCCTGTCCGCGGCGGGCCTCGTGGTGGCCGCCGCGGGCCTGCTGTGGCTGGCCGCGATACCACTGGGGCACCAGTCCACGGCCATCGTCTGGCCCATGCTGCTGATAGGCATGGGCACCGGCCTGCCATGGGGATTGATGGACGACCTGTCGGTCAGCGTCGTGCCGAAGGAGCGCGCCGGCATGGCCACCGGTATTTTCTCGACCATGCGGCTCGCGGGCGAAGCCGTCGCGCTCGCGGCCGCGGCGGCGCTGCTGCTGGCGCTGACGCAGTCGGGACTGGCGCATGCATTGCACGAACCACGCGCCGTGGCCGCCATTCCGGCCATCGCCAACGATATGGCGGCGGGCGCATTGGAACATGCGGCCGCGCAACTGGGCGGCGACGGCCGGGCGCTGCTGGTGGCGGTGTACGCCGACGCCTTCCGTGCCTTGCTGCTCGTCCTGGCGGCACTGACCCTGGCCGGGGCGCTGGCGGCCTGGCTGCTGCTCAGGCCCGGCGCCTACCGCGCCGGCGCCCTGACACAGCGAGACCCCGCACCGGCGTCAACAGGCGGTCCGACGACATGACCGGGACGGTGTCCGAGTCCACGGCGGATGATGAAGCGCCCCTGTCGCCGGCTGCGATCATCTGGCCGGATTGAAAACGGCCTCGATATGATGCCCGTCCGGATCAACGACGAAAGCAGCGTAATAATCCGCGCCATAGTGCGGCCGCAAGCCAGGCGCGCCGTTGTCGAGGCCGCCGTGGTCGAGCGCGGCCGCAGGTCTTCCCAGACCCGCACGTATCCAAGCGGGGCAAGCACCGCGTCATAAAACGCGGCCGCCCGCGCGAGATCGGAAACGCCCAGCGATGCGTGGTGGAGCATGTGCGTTTCCTGGGCGGAAAAACCGGTCAGACGTTGATCACACGTTTAAACGTTGATCGGTCGGCAAAGGGCCGTAAATGCTAGGTTTCGCGGGGAAATCTGGCCACAGCCTTTGCGGGAATCGCTGGAAGTACCCCCAGTTGTACCCCCATAGGGGTATCGGGATGATAGATCAGTCTGGATGCCGGTGCCAGCGCTGCGGGTAGCCGGATAAAACGGTTACGGCGCAGACCGCATTGTTGGCTGACGCATGGAACGGTACGCGATGAGATGCAGAGGAACGGGCCGCTGTGGCCCAGACCTTGGAGAACCCTCATGGCAGACCATCACACCCGCCACAACCCGCTGGGGCAAGATGCCCTGTTCACCACGCCCGCCTCGCTCATGCTCGATGCTCGCCTCACGCCGCTGGAGCGCAATGGCTGGCAGGTGCTGCGCATGCTGCGCTCTGCCGAGGGCATCAGCCCACTGGCGAACCTGGGGCAGTTGCGCCGCTATCTCACCTCTACCCCGCTGGGCCAGCGAGCCGGGTACGAGACGGCCCGGCGCGTCCTCGTTGTGCTTCGGCTGACGGGGTGGATCAGTCAAGTGAGCCAGCAACGCGATCCTCTCACCGGCCATGTGCTCAGTGAGCTGTATCAGGTTCACGAAAGCGCCCTGCACTTCCAACAAGCCTGCGCGCTCGATGCCAGCCTGTCCGCGCTTCTGCAAGCCTCCATCGGCCACGAAAACAACCAAGTGGATCGGGTGGCCGTCCACATTCAGGCAACGCTGGCGCAGGCACCTGAAGCCGCTTCCATTGCGGCCCACAATCAATTCCGCGATGACGATGATTTGCCCCCGACGCCGCCGTCGCAGGCGAGCGAAGCAGCCGACCCACTGCCATTGCCTAGCGATTCCGCTGGCAGCACGCTTGTTCCGCAACAGACCGAACACGCCTGCCACATGACGGCTGAGCAGGGCAGTACGTATAAGACGTATATGTATAAAAAAGAACGTAGGTACCGCGCGCACGAAGGCAACGGTGATTCGGCATCGCAGTCGGTGAGCTTGCCGCCTTGCCTGAGCAATGCCCAGGCAGATCAGCAAAAGGACGTGCAGGCCGCCTTGCGGCGGCTGCCGCCGCAGCATCGCCAGGAAGTACTCGATGAGTTGCAGGCACGCAGCCAGAGCGGCACCGTGCGCAATGTCGTGGCCTACTTCTTCGCCTTGGTGAGGCGCGTTTTTGCGGGCGAGTTCCGTCTGTGGGCAGGACGTAAGGAGATGTCTGCCACCCCACGGACTGCCGAGAATCGGCCTGCAGCTCCACCGCGTACCGAAGACCGCCCAGAACCGACTGCGCAACCGGCATCGCGTGAAGCCGCCCTGGCGCACATCGCCAACATCCGCAAGATGCTGAATGCCCCGACGAACGCTGGGGATATCGCAGAACAGGCAATGCAGGCCAGGGGATGGCTACCGCATCCTGCGTAGCAAATGCTGCGGCGAAATGGGCCGTCACTGCCAGCCGCAGTGACGGCCCCGCACACGCTAGCAACAATGCGGGTGAATGCCGAATCCTATTGCGTGCGGCAGACATGATGATGGCCGCCCTACACTGCCCGGGCAGTTGCCAAGACCGATGGGCCTCATACATCGGCAACCCTAACAGCGCAGATTCCTGCAAGCGCTGGCCCCTGAGGGCGGAACCACCCCAGGTATGCCCAGGCTCCGACCGCATACCGGCCCTACCCAAGGGCAGAGCCCTCTTCGTCTGTTTGAACTCATCCCTACCGCGCCACCTGGCGCGCTGTCCTTTGCGGCAATTCCTTGTGTGCAACGCACAGAGCTTCCGCTGCATTTCTCATCTCATTCACTTCATAGGAGAACTCGTCCACGTTCGCATCACTTTCGTCTTGTAGTACCTCCGTCCGGGCTTCCAACAGGGAGCAAGACGGACGCCTCATTCGAGGCTCTGGTGTCTCCTGAACACCATGCCCTTGCCCTCACGGGATCTCGCCTTGGCGAGTTGGCACCAACACTAACCATTGATTTTCAGGACAACGCAGCACGACGCTTTGCTTGGAGGCCAGAGATGGACGACTTGACCTACACCCTGCGGCAGCTATGCCAGCGCAACCGTGACGGTAGCCACGCCACCCAGGCTGACAGGCAGCGCTCGATGAGCCTGGCCGCTCGCCAACTGCGCGAAGCGGGCTTCCGCCAAATGCGCGCCAACTCGCTCAAGGGCAAGCATGTCGAAGCCCTGCTGCAACGCTGGCAAGCCGAAGGCCTGTCCACCGGTACATTAAAAACCGTATGGCGCATCTGCGCTGGTGGGCCGAGAAGGTTGGCAAGGCAGGCATCTTACCGGCAGACAACACCAAGCTGGGCATTCCCGAACGACGCCATGTGACCAATGAAAGCAAGGCCAAGGAACTGGATGACAGGCTGGACCGCATCACCGATCCTCAAGTTCGTATGAGCCTGCGTTTGCAAGCAGCTTTCGGTTTGCGGCGGGAAGAGTCCATCAAGTTCCAACCCCGCTATGCCGACCGTGGCGACCATATCGCCATCAAGGGATCGTGGGCAAAAGGTGGTCGTGATCGGACGGTGCCAATCACGACGCCGGAACAGCGTGCGGTATTGGATGAGGTCCATCGCCTGTCAGGCCTGGGATCATTGATTCCGTCGCACAAGACTTACATCCAGCAGCGGCATGTCTACGACGGGCAGTGCAAGGCGGCGGGCCTGAGCAACATGCACGGACTGCGGCACCGTTATGCGCAGATGCGGTATGAGGTGCTGACGGGATGGAAGGCGCCAGCAGCGGGTGGCCCTGGTAAAGCTCAGCTCAGTAGCAGTCAGAGAATGAGTGACCAACACGCTCGACAGCAGATCAGCCATGAGCTCGGGCATGAAAGGCTGAAAGTGACGTCGATCTATCTGGGTACCTGAGATTGGGTACCAACATCCCCAAGGCTCTCATGCCTCTCTCAAAGACTCGGCTCCCGGACTTTTAAATAGAAATAACTCATTGATTTGTATGAAATTAAATAAAAATCTCTCTGCAACCCTCTAATTTCTCTCTGCAATTTTCTCTGTCAGCCGCGAGCAAGGGCAGTATCGGAACCGGTGTTCACGATCACCCCATGGCGGCGCAGCCTGGTCAGCAGGCTGCTATCCAGCCCCAGCGAAACCAGGCTTTCGCCCGCGCGGGCATAGTAGTGTCCCTTCCAGGCAATCGGGATACCCTGCGGCGCAGCAGGGATCTCAAACATCAACACGCGGCCATCGGTGTGTTCCAGTTCATGGATTTCACGGAAGGTGATGCGAGGTTCCGCATTTTCCGCAACCTGCATCTTCAGCGAATGCAAGCGTTCGGATTGCAGGCGGTAGTCCGTGCCGACCACGCGACGGGTTTTGCTGTTCACGCCGAACACCAGCCAGTCGCCATCGCTTCCGCGCAGGTTGGCTTCGTTTGCTAGCGCAGAGAAGTACTTGCCGATATCGTCGGTGCTGTAGTTATCGCCAGCCTGCTTGAATTCCACCACCTCGTTTTCCCAAGTAGCGACCAGGCTGTCCAGCCGTTGGCTCAAGTCTGGTTGGGTCATCGTTTCTCCTCTGTCCGCCTTATCACTTCGACCAAGCGTTCGACAGTGATTCCGCCTGCTTCAGCACCAGTTCGATGGCGGCATCCTCACCCGCCGGCGGGTACTTCCACTTCTTCAGCGTGCGTCGCACCAGAATCCGCAGTTTGGCGCGTACGCTCTCGCGTACCTGCCAATCCACCGTGGTGCTGTTGCGCAGTTTCTCGGTGATCTCGACGGCGATCTTCTTCAAGGTATCGTCGCCCAACTCCCGCACGGCGTTTTCGTTGTTGGCCAGCGCATCGTAGAAGGCGATCTCGTCCGGATTCAGCCCCAGCGCTGCTTCACGCTCCAGCGCTGCCTGGAAGTCCTTGGCCATCTGGATCAACTCCTCGATGACCTGTGCCGTCTCCACCGCTCGGTTGTGGTACTTGCGCAAGGTTTCCAGCAGGCGGTCGCCGTACTTCTTCTCCTGCACTACGTTGTTACGCGCCCGCGTCTTGATCTCGTCACGCAACAGCTTTTCGAGCAGTTCCACCGCCAGGTTGCGGCTCTTCATCTGTCGCACGTCTTCCAGGAATTCTTCCGACAACAGGCCGATGTTGGGCTTGTCCAGGCCCGCCAGGGCGAAGATGTCCGCCACCCCGTCCGCCACGATAGCGTTGTCCAGGATCTGCTTGAGCGCACTGTTCTTGTCCGCGTCGGAACGCTTGCGATCCACCGTGGTGAACTTGACGATGGCAGCCTTGGCAGCGGCGAAGAAGGCGATCTCCGTGCGCAGGGCGGCAGCTTCGTCCAGCGTGCTGCACAGGGAAAACGCCTTGCTCACGGCCAGCATGGCATCGAGGAAACGCTGTTTACCGTCCTTCAGCCCCAGGATATGGTTGGCTACCGGCACCAGCAGCTTCATCGCATCGGTTTCAAACCCACTGTAGTCGAAGCCGTGCATTAGCCCGCGCACGATGTCCAACTTCTCCAGCAGCACGGCCAGGGCCTCGGCCGCGTTGTGCGCCGGGTCGCCCTTGCCCTTGGATTCGGTGTAGGTCTTGAGCGCCGCTTTCAGTTCGTTGGCGATGCCGATGTAATCCACCACCAATCCACCGGGCTTGTTGCGGAACACCCGGTTGACGCGGGCAATGGCCTGCATCAGGTTGTGGCCCTTCATGGGCTTGTCCACATACATGGTGTGGCAGCAGGGCGCGTCGAAGCCAGTGAGCCACATATCGCGCACGATCACCAGTTTCAACGGGTCTGCCGGGTCCTTGAAGCGCTTTTCAAGACGTTTCTTCACCTGCTGGCTGTACAGGTGCGGTTGCAGCAAGGGCTTGTCCGCTGCCGAGCCCGTCATGACCACCTTGATCGTACCCTTTTCCGGGTCGGCATCGTGCCAATCCGGGCGCAGGGCAACGATGGCGTTATACAGCTCGGCGCAGATGTCGCGGCTCATGCAGACGATCATCGCCTTGCCTTCCAGCGTGGCAGTGCGCGTCTCGAAATGCTGCACCAGATCGGCAGCCACCTGCTCCAGACGCGGCTGCGCGCCCACCAGCTTGGTCAGCGCAGCCCAATCGCTCTTGGTCTTTTCGCGGGCAGTGATGTCCTCCTCGTCCTCGATGACCTCATCTACCTGGGCATTGAGGGCGTCGATCTCAGTCTGGTTCACGTCCAGCCTGGCCAGGCGGCTTTCATAGTAGATCGGCACCGTGGCGCCATCGTCCACCGCATCCTGGATGTCGTAGATGCTGACGTAGTCGCCGAACACCGCCCGTGTGTCCTTGTCTTCCAGCGCGATGGGCGTTCCGGTGAAGCCGATGAAGGTAGCGTTGGCCAGTGCATCACGCATGTGCTTGGCATAGCCGAACACGTACTTGCCGGTCTTGGTATCCAGTCGTCCCTTCATGCCGTACTGGCTGCGGTGCGCCTCGTCGGAAATCACCACGATATTGCTGCGACCCGACAGCAGGGGATGCTGTTCTTCATCTTCCAGCAGGGCGAACTTTTGCACCGTGGTGAAGATGATGCCGCCCGCCTCGCGCGAGGCCAGCATCTCGCGCAGTTCCTCGCGGCTGCCCGCCTGCACCGGCGTCTGCCGGAGCAGGTCTTCGGCCGCGCAGAAGGTGCCGTACAACTGCCCGTCCAGATCGTTGCGATCGGTCACCACCACCAGCGTGGGGTTCTTCATCTCCGGCTGCTGCAACAGCTTGCCCGCGTAGCAGGCCATGGTGATGCTCTTGCCCGAGCCTTGCGTATGCCAAACCACGCCGGCCTTGCGGCTGCCGGGCTGCACTTCCTTACCATAGGTGGCGCGCGGCTCCTGCACTTCCAGAAGACCCTTGTTCGGGTTGCTGGCGGCGATCATCGTGGCTTTCACCGCCTCGCGCACGGCATGGAACTGGTGGTAGCCCGCAATCTTCTTGATGATCTGATCGGCATCCTGCTCGAACAGCACGAAGTGGCGGACATAGTCCAGAAACAGCGCAGGCTCAAAGAAGCCACGCACCAGGGTTTCCAGTTCGAACTCCAGCAGCGGCCGGTCGTCCTCATTGGCAATCGCCCGCCAGGGCTGCATGCGCTCCTGGTTGGCCGTCAGCGAACCCAGGCGCGCCGTGAAGCCGTCACTGACCACCACCGCCACGTTGGTGTTAAAGAGGTCGCCGATCTCTTCCTTGTAGGTCTGGATCTGGTTGAAGGCATCCCAGATGTCGGTCTGCTCGTTGGCCGGATTCTTCAGCTCGATCACCGCCAGCGGCAGGCCGTTGACGAAGGCCACCAGATCGGGACGGCGCGGCTGCTTGGTGCCGGCCACGGTGAATTGGCTAACCAGCAGGAAGTCATTGTTGCGTGGGTTGGCGAAGTCGATGAGATTGACCAGATCGCTACGTTTCTCGTCGCCGACGGAAAAGCCGACCGGAATGCCAGCCAGCATCAGTTGATGCACACGACGGTTGCGAGCAATCAGCAGCGGTTCGCTGACCGTCAGAAGCTCGTGCGCCGCCTGCTCAAGCGCCGCAGTGGGGATGTGCGGATTGATACGGGCTAGCGCTGCCAGCAGGCGTTCGCGCAACACCACGTGTCGGTAGTCGGAGCGGGCAGGCTGATCGCCATCAGGCGCAATATCCGGCCCCTTTGTGTACATCCAACCGAGCCCCCCGAACCATTCAATGCAGAGGTCTTCGAGTTGCTGTTCAGTAATCATTTCCCCTCCGCCGCCTGCTGCTTCACCGCATCCATGATTTGTTCGACCACTTCATTACGCAATTGTGATGGGTAACCGTTCTTCCGTAGCGTGATACGAATAACGTTACGCATCCGCGCTTGAGCATCTTCGCGCTTGTCCCAATCCACAACTTGGTGTTTTGAAATATCGCGGGACAGTTCGCTGGCAATCAAAGCAATACGCCCAGGTTCCACTTGCTGCGCATCAGGATGTGCACGCAAGATAGTATCAATGCTGAAAGAGGTTTTCTCCGAATCAATAACGGGAGCCTCTACAACGCCGACGGATGGAACAGAAGGCTCTTGAACAATTTGAGTAGCCGTCGAACGCTCACGCTCTGCTGCTTGCGCAAGACGGGCTTCCTCCTCCGCTTCGGCGGTGGTGATATTGCAATAATCAGAAGCACCGATCAGATCAGGAAAGAGACTGGCATGATGCACATTCATCCGCCTGAGATGACGCAAGCAAGCATCACGCTCTTCATTACGAATGTAAACCTTGCATATGTATCGAGCCAATAAATCGGGTTGATCTTCTTCCGATGCGGAGCGCAACGCTTCATCTTCAAAAGCCTCGTCGTCGGCTAAGACATTCGCTAGCTTGTTCTCTATAGTGGCGTCATACGGGGAGAAGGTGAACAGTCCAGCTTGATTCACCAATCTCCCGTAGCTGTCCTTACGAGGCTCCCAAAGCCGGATACCCGTCTCGTCCTGATGCTCCAAAATAAAACTCTTATTGAGCACATAAACGACACGATAAGAGTTTTCTTCTTCATCCTTGCTGTCGGGCTTGGCGAAGGCGAAAAACAGGGCGACATATGGGGAATAGGTCCAGTCAAGCAAGGGCGTCATCAGGCCGTGATGCTGGCCAATGGACCAAAGCTCGTCATCTTCATCCACTAGACTATTGTCACTAAGCCGGCCTCGAATCGCGCGCTTGAATCGTTCAAGCTGAGTCGCTGCCAAACTTTCGGTGACGATCCCATTAACGGATAAGCGACCCAAGGTCGGCATCAAGCTCCAATCGGAGCGTCGTTGGCCACGAAAAATAAGTTGTACACCAGGACGATTGAAGAACGGACTCTCTAGAAGTTCAGTGTAATCTCGCCAAGACTTCAATCGAGTTACCGGAATACGGCCGCTAAGCCCATCCGCCATGACCTCAAAGCATTTCTGACCGCTCTTCCAAACCGGAATCTGCTCAAAATAATCTGTACTTTGTTCTTCAAGGGTGGTTTCGTTCTGACTCATTGCGCGATCTCACCTGCGAGAGCCTCTACAGAAAGCTCTCCAGAAAGAAGCTTAGGAAGAAGAGTATCTCGGAGGTCGGCGAGAAGTATTCCGCCCTTTCTTTTCTTCTGAATTATGGCAAACAACGGCTGCACGATTCGACTAAATTCTCGTGCAACTGATTGAATCGGAAGCACCACATCTTCTTGAACCACAATCTCAGGACGCACGGCAGGATACGCGCCGCCATCCGCCAAATGAGCCAAACGTTCGATATTTACTTCGGACGTGGCTACAAGATAAACAAACTCTAGCCAATGGAGTTCCTTTGGCCGAAGCGCCGCAAAACCCGTGCTTCCTGTCAGCCCATCTTCGCCAACCAAAGCAAAGGACCGGTTGCCTGGACGCACTGTGCCCACAACTGTATCTCCATATCGCAAAACTCTTCTAGCGCGGCTTGGAATCTCCTTGCCGCCAATGTTCTGCACTCCTGTAATCTCGCCTCTCTTGGTGTTGGCTAAATCAACATACCGGATTGCACCAGGCAGGGTTTTGGCGCTCCAGTTTTCAGGATTTAACTGGCATAGTTCAGCCAATGCTCCGGCTTTCCACCCTTTCGGAATTCCCCCCAACTTCGAATCCTCCATTGCATTAGGGAATAGCGCAGCGGTGGCAGAGAGTTGGTCGTACTGCTTACGAGGCATCTGGTCGAGTTCAGCGTCGGTCTTGCCACTGATGGCGCGCATGGCGGCGCGCAGCGGGTCTTGGCCTTGTTCGATGGCGTCAATCTTGGCCTTGACCGGGTCGAAGTCAACAAACCAAGACTTGAAGATGGCTTGCGCCATGGCTTCGAGGGCTTGGTTGATGCGGCGGTTGAGGTCAATCTTCGAATCAAGCGCGCCAAGTGCTTTCGCAATACTCGTTTCCGCTTGGTCGTGGCGTGGGATCTTAATTTTCTCCAGGACAGGTATGCGAATGTTGCTGACTGTCGAACCTGTTCCCTCATTCCATCGGATCTGGTTCTGAACGAAAGTGGACTGAAGCGCATAAAGCAAGTAGTCCCCATCGACATCAGCTTTGGGGCGTAGCAGTACTTGCCGCTGCCCAAGGCAGCAGGTCAAACCCTCTGGAATTTTGCAGACTTCTCCCATAGGCGCTTCGCGAGTGATCACAATGTCGCCGGGCCGAGGAGCCATACGTCGAATGCGTTGTTTGAAGTGCTCCTCGTCGGTAAAACTCGGCTCGGAAAGATCTAGCCTGCCATCCTTAATGTTCTGGTTTCGCAGTACGACATAGCCGGATTTCGTCCAAACAGGTGTTGAATGTGGGCAATCAATGACAGCCTCGCACATTGATGCAAGCGATTCAGTTTTCAACGACATAACCCAGCCCCGCTAAATTCTTCTTGATCGCCACCTCCAGCTTCGCACTCTCCGCAAACTGTTCAACCAGTTGCGCCGTCAGCCGCTGCATCTTCTCGGAAAAAGGCTCGCCATCTTCCTCCTGCTCTGCCGCACCCACATAGCGCCCGGGCGTCAGCACATGCTCATGCTTGCGCACCTCTTCCAACTTGGCGGAATAGCAGAAGCCAGCCACATCCTCGTACCCTTCGCCCTGCTGCCAGGCATGGAAGGTATCGGCGATTTTCTGAATATCATCCGGGGTAAAGTCGCGCAGCACACGGTCCTTCATGTAGCCCATCTGGCGGGCGTCGATGAACAGGAACTCACCGCGCCGGTCACGCTTTTTCTTGTCCAGCGCAAAGCCGTTCTGCTTGTCGCGGGTCAGGAACCAAATGCAGGCCGGGATCTGGGTATTGGTGAACAACTGGCCGGGCAGCGCGACCATGCACTCGACGTAATCGTCCTCGATCAGCCGCTTGCGGATTTCACCTTCGTTGTTGGTGTTGGAGCTCATGGAACCATTGGCCAGCAGCAGCGCCATGCTGCCGGTAGGGGCCAGGTGCCGGAGCATATGCTGCAACCAGGCGAAGTTGGCGTTGCCCTGCGGCGGTGTGCCTGCGATCCAACGCGGGTCAGTGGCCAGCTTTTCGTTCCACCACTCCTTCATGTTGAAGGGTGGGTTGGCCATGACGAAGTCGGCGCGCAGGTCCGGGTGCAAGTCGTTGAGCAGGGTGTCAGCCGGGCCGCTGCCGAAGTTGAAGTCGATGCCGCGAATGGCCATGTTCATCGCAGCCAGCCGCCAGGTGGTGGGGTTGCTCTCCTGCCCGTAGACGCTGATCTGCCCGCTCTTGCCGTTGGCGGCCTTGCCACCGTGCTGCTCGATGAACTCCTCGCTTTGCACGAAGAAACCACCGGAGCCCATGGCCGGGTCGTAGACGCGGCCTTTGAACGGCTGGAGCATTTCCACGATCAGGGTGACGATGCTCTTGGGCGTGTAGTACTGGCCGCCCTTCTTGCCTTCGGCCAGGGCGAACTGGCCGAGGAAGTATTCGTAGACGTGGCCGAGGATGTCCTTGGATTTCAGGTCCAGCGGCTGTCCCCTGTACTCCTTGGCGCTGAAGTCGGTATCCGAGAAGTGGCTGATCAGCCCGGCCAGCTTGCTGGAGTCGAGCTGCACGCGGGTGAAGTCCTTGTTGAGCACGTTCTTCAGGCGGGCGTTCTCGCGCTCGACGGCTTCCATGGCGTTGTCGATCAGCCAGCCGACCGAGCGCATTTCCTCTGGCTCGTCCTTCCCGGGCTTGCTCCAGGGCAAAGCCGCCTTGGGTGGCAGTTGCGCGCAATCACGCAGGGTTTGCCAGCGTGCTTCCAGAGGCACCCAGAACACGTTCTTCTCGGTGTAGTAGTCGCGCACTTCCAGCTCGGCGGCGATGTTGTCTTCGTACTCCTGGGTACCTGCCCCGCCGTACTCGTCCGGGTCCATGTAGTAGTCATGATCCGGATTGATGAACTGTTCGCGCAGTTCGCGCTGCCGTTCTTCGAAGGCATCGGAGACGTACTTGAGGAAGATCAGCCCGAGCACGACGTGCTTGTACACAGCGGCGTCGAGGTTAGAGCGCAGCCTGTCGGCAGCAGTCCAGAGCTTCTTTTCCAGGTCGTTGAAGAACTGTTGTTCTATGGGTCTCATGTCTTCGTTCCGTGTTGCGTCATGCCTGTCTTCCTTGCGGGCCTCGTTGGCTTGCCGCTTGATCGCCGCTGATGGTTCGGTGACGGGGTTGGGCAAGGATGAAATTTTCTCTGCCAAGGCAACTGAGCCGCCGCGCCCGCGCCCTGGCCGGATGAGGGCGTCGTCGATCAATTGCTGCTTGACGCGTTGGTAGATGCTGTCCTGCCAGCCCAGCGCTTCGAGCAGGCGTTGATTGCCCGCGCTGCCGCCAAGGAAGCCAATGTGCCGATGAATTGTTCGATCTGTTGTTCTGTGGAAGTCACTTGCTATTCCTCTGGCGTCAGGCAGGCCAGTACAGCCGCTTCAACGGCACGATTCGTTTAGTTTCGGCGTCGGTAGCGTCGTAGTGCTCGATCAGGGCGCGCACCACATGGTCCAGCGTCCACATCGCCAGGGGGATGGAGGCGCGGTCTGCTTCGTACTGGGCATCCTTGGTGAAGCCACCGGTGCTGACATACAGCCCACGATCATCCTTATGGCGGCCGCCGAGGAAGCTACGGATTTCCTGACTGCCCATTTGGCCCTTGCGGTGCTTGACCTCCACGACGATGCGCGGGTGTTCGAAGCCAAATCCGTCCGGCGAAGCCACGATGTCTTTGCCCCGATCCGAGCCGGGTGGCGAGACTTGGGTCTTGTAGCCCATGGCGCGCAGAATGCCGGCGACCAACTGCTGCATGTCGTCCCAGTCGAGTTCGTTGACCCGATCCTTGATGCGTTCGAGCGCCTGGGACTCGATGTCGGCCAGTGGGTCAGCGATGACGTCCTCTGTTTCATCTTCCACGGCCGGCGCCGGTTTACCCTTCAGCGCCGCCAGCACTTCAGTTGCCGCGCTGGACGGCACCTCGAACAGGGTCAGGGTCGAACCCAGGCTGTTCTTTGTGCTGGTGCCCAAGCTATCGCGCAGTAGTTCCTGCGTTTGCCACTGCACCTTGCGCGTCAGTGGCATGCCTTGCTCGGCCCACTCTGGGTGATGCTCGGCTGGTCCGGTGATCTTGCCGATCGAATACAGGCGATTGGCTGGCGAATAGGTGATGACCCAGTCGCCATCCTGGATGTCGTTAACGAAACGCCAGACCTGCGATGCACCCGATACCACTGTGCCTTGCTTTGCCTGTGGCTCGACAGACTGGTACAGGGCGATTAGCTGCTTGCGTCCGACACCGGGTTTGGCATGGGCTGCCAATTGATTCCAGCCCACAGCAGCTACGCCGCGTTCTCGGAAGGCGTCATACAAGCTTCCGCCTTCGCCTCGCACCATCCACATCCGTGCCATTGCATTCCCTCTCTTATTCGTAGCCATCAATCCAGCACCACCAGAAACTCAGTCGCCAGCGCTGTCGGCTGAACATCCCGAACATTGCGTCGCAGCGATACCAGGCCGTAATTGGCCATCATTCTCAGAGTGCGTGACAGGTTCGGCACCTTGCGGCCGCTGAGTTCGGCAAGTTCGGTCAGGGACTTGGGTTGTTTGTCATGGATCAGGCGCAGCAGGTGGCGGTTGTCGTCCGACAGCACCGCTGCCAGTGATGCCAAGGATGGAAACCAGATGCTGGGAACCTCACCTCCTTGCGGAGGAGGCGAACTATCCGGTTGTCGAACACCGACAATGCAGCGTTTCATGCTCACAAGCCCAAAGACACGTTAACTTACAATAATATCAATCCCTGATAAGCACTGTTTGGCGAACCAGGAAAACTTGCCGCGCCCCGCGAGGAAATGGGGTAATTCAACAAAAATTACCCCAATACTCTCAAGCGATTACCCCATTTCCAACGCTCCGCACGCGGCAAGGGCAAATGGCAAGGGAACGGCACTCAAGGGACAACGGCCCTATCCAGAAAAGGAAAAGGCCGCCCTATCCATTCGTTCTGCAACACCTAGCCAACTCTTCCCTACGCCGTGCCGCTGCCCTCCGCAGCACTCAGATAGTCCGCCCAGTCCTGCAACAGCGTCCTTCTCTGATCCAGCAGCAGCGCCTTGTTGTACGTCGCCCGCACCTTGTTGCTTTCAACGTGAGCAAGCTGCCGCTCGATTGCATCAGGCCGGTATCCGTTCTCATTGGCCCAGGTTGAAAAGGTCGTCCGCCAGCAATGCGGCGTCGTGCCCCGGCCCAGGTTCATGTCGCGCATCGCGTAGGTGAGCCGGTTGGGCGTAGTGAAGCCCTTTCCGCTTCGGTGCGGAAACAGATAGCGCCCGCCACCCGTGATGTGCTGCAAGTCTTTCAGCACCGCTATGGTCTGCGTGGACAACGGACTGACATGGTCACGCCGCGCCTTCATCTTCGCCGCAGGCCGACGCCACAGTGCATCCTCAAAGTCGAACTCGTCCCACTCGGCATCCGCCGCTTCCCCTGGACGGCAGGCGGTCAGCGCAATCAGCCGCAGGCACAACGAGGTTTCTGGATAGCCCCGGTAGCCGCGCAACTCCTGATAGAACTTCTGGATTTGCTCTCGCGTCATCGCCGCCTTGCTCTCGCTGAACGGCACGCGCAGCAACCCGCGCAGGCTGGGAATTGGATTTGCCTCGACCAGCCCACGAACCACCGCGAATTCGAAGATAGCCGAAAGATCACCTTTGACATGGATGGCCGCCCACGCGCCATGGGCCTTGCACTCCTCCAGCAGCGGGCGAATCTGTTTGACGCCAATGTCGCTCATCGGCATCCCGTCGAACTTGGGCGACAGGTACTTCCTGATGCGGGATTCTTTCGTGCGATAGGAACTGAGCGCAAAGATTGGCTTGATCTCAGCCAGGTACGCCTGAGCCACCTTGGCGAACGAGCTTTCACGAGCGCGCTTGCGCTCCTCCAGCGCTTCCAGGTTGCGCTGCTTCACCTGCTGCCGCTCATGGGCAGGATGGATACCTTGCTTTACCAAGGCACGCGCCTTCTCTCGGGCCGCACGCGCCTCCGCAAGACTTACTTGGGGAAAGCCGCCAATGGCAAAGAGATTCTCCTTGCCTTGCAGGCGGTACTTCCACCGCCAGAGCTTGCCGCCGGTGGGCTTGACCAGCAGGAACAAGCCCCCGCCGTCTGAAAGTTTCCAGTCTCGATCAGTCGATTTGGCCGACCTGACCTTGAGGTCGGTGAGTAGATTCTCGGGCATCGTTGGACTCCGCTGCGGGAGATGTACCCCCACGGTTGAACACGAGTACCCCCAACGCTACCCCCGAATTTTCTGGACCTCGATGAACAATAGGAACGCTCAGCAGACCGTATTGTTTATGCAACCCATTGATTTCAAATGGGCCAACCTGTCCATCAAGCGCTACTGAGCGCCACCGAGATCCAGCAAAAATCGTCAGACGTTGAACAGGAAGTTCATCACATCGCCATCCTTGACGATGTAGTCCTTCCCTTCCGCCCGCATCTTCCCCGCCTCCTTCGCGCCGGCTTCGCCCTTGCAGGCGATGAAGTCGTCGAACGCGATGGTCTGCGCACGAATGAACCCACGCTCGAAATCCGTGTGGATCACCCCCGCGGCCTGCGGCGCGGTAGCGCCGACGGGCACGGTCCAGGCGCGCACTTCCTTGACGCCCGCGGTGAAGTAGGTCTGCAGGCCCAGCAGCTTGAAGCCGGCGCGGATCAGGCGGTTCAGGCCGGGCTCTTCCATGCCCATGTCGGCCAGGAAGACGGCGCGATCTTCGTCTTCCATCTCGCCCAGTTCGGCCTCGATGGCGGCGCAGATGGCCACGGTGGGCGCGTTCTGCTTGTTGGCGTATTCGGTCAGCTTGTCGAGCAGCGGGTTGTTCGTGAAGCCGTCTTCCTTGACGTTGCCCACGTACATGGCCGGCTTGGCGGTGATGAAGCACAGGGGCTTGATCAGGGCCTTTTCGTCGTCGGACAGGTCGAGCGCGCGGATCGGCCTGGCCTCGTTGAGCTGGGCCATGCACTTCTCCAGCACGGTCACCAGCTTGGCGGCATCCTTGTCGCCGGACCGGGCGGTCTTGTTGTTGCGATGCACGGCCTTTTCGGCGGTCTGCAGGTCGGCCAGCGCCAGTTCGGTCTCGATCACCTCGATATCGGCGATCGGGTCGATCTTGCCGGCCACGTGGATGACGTTGGGATCCTCGAAGCAGCGCACGACGTTGACGATGGCGTCGGTTTCGCGGATGTGGGCCAGGAACTGGTTGCCCAGGCCTTCGCCGGTGCTGGCGCCGGCCACCAGGCCGGCGATGTCGACGAATTCGACGGTGGCGGGCACGACGCGCTCGGGCTTGACGATGGCGGACAGGGCATCGAGGCGCGGATCGGGAACCTCGACCACGCCGACGTTGGGTTCGATCGTGCAGAAGGGGTAGTTTTCCGCGGCGATGCCGGCTTTGGTCAAGGCGTTGAAGAGTGTGGACTTGCCGACGTTGGGCAGGCCCACGATGCCGCACTGGAGGGCCATGGGGGAAACCTATGTTGTCATGAAAGGAGCTGGGGGCATTGTACCGCCCCCACCCGCCTCCGGCCGAGCTCGCCCCCCGTCCCGACCCTCACTCAGCCTTGATGTCGGCCTTCTCGATGATGCCCTTCCAGATGGCGGCCTCGCGCCGGATCTGGCCGGCGAACTCGGCAGGGCTGTTGCCGACCGCGGTCAGGCCCAGTTTCTCGAACTGCCGGGCGATGTCCGGTTTGGCGACGGCGGTTTTCACGGAGTCGGCCAGTTTCCGGACGATGGCCGGGTCGGTGCCCACCGGGGCGGCCAGCCCCCACCAGTTGCCGGCCACGAGGTCCGGCAGCCCCTGTTCCGCGGTGGTCGGCACCTGGGACAGCGCGGGCAGGCGCTGCGGCGCCGCCACGGCCAGCGGCTTGAGCTTGCCGCTGGCGATGTGCCCCGCCACGGTACTGATGCCAGCCGAGGCGAAGAAGATCTGGACGTCGCCGGCCAGCAGCGCCTGCACCGCGGGCGGCGAGCCGCGATAGGGCACGTGCACGAGTTCGATGCCGGCCGACTGCGCGTACAAGGCGCCGATCAGGTGCGGCGGCGTACCGCTGCCCGGCGTGCCGTAGTTGAGCTTGCCCGGGTTCTTCTTGGCGTAGGCGGTCAGTTCGGCCAGGTTGTTCGCCGGCAGGCTGGCGTTGACCACGACCACGGCCGGCGCGTTGTTGATGACGGTGATCGGCAGCAGGTCCTTGGCCGGGTCGTAGCGCAGCTTGGCCAGGTACTGGTTGGTGGCGAAGTTGTTGGTTGCGCCCAGCAGCAGGGTGTAGCCGTCGGGCGCGGACCGCACCACGTCCTCCGCGCCGATGTTGCCGGAGGCGCCGCTCTTGTTGTCGATGTAGAAGTTGGCGCCCAGCAGGGCTTCCAGTTCCTGCTGGACGATGCGGAAGGTCACGTCGCCGGCGTTGCCGGGCGCGTAGGGCACGACCACGCGTATCGGCCGCGAGGGCCAGTTGTCGGCGGCCTGCGCGGCGGTGCCGAAGGCGCACAGCGCCAGGGCTGCCGCCAGGGTGCGGCGGGGCGTATCGGAAAGGCGGCTCATGTCGGAGTCCTCCGTAGGTCGGGGCGGGCGCCGCTCCCCTCGATCAGCTGCATGACGGCGCGATACAGGGTGCTCGACCGGTCGCACAGGTCGAGGATCACATCGAAGTGATGGCGGCCTTCGAACACATGCTCGGAAGCCAGCAGGCCGCGTTCGCGCCAGTAGCGGGCCACGTCCCCGCTCTGCCTGCGGAACTCGTCGGTGTCGCCGCGGGCCACCGCCACCACGACCGGCGTACGGCCGCTGGGCTCGTTGGTCAGCAGGGAGAACTCCTTGACCTGCTCCGGCGTCAGGTGCAGGCGCTGGTTGCGGTAGGACAGGCGCACGGGTTCGAGATGGCCCAGCCCGCTGACCAGCAGGGCGCCCGCGAAGCCGTTGCCCGGCAGGCCGGCCGCCGTCCAGTCGTGGGTCAGGCACTGGGTGACCAGATGGCTGCCCGAGGAATGGCCGATCAGCACGATGCGTGAGGGATCGCCGCCATGGCGGGCGATGTTGCGCGCGATCCAGCCGACGCCTTCGCGCACGGCCGCGACCATCTCGGCGAAGGGAACCTGCGAGGCGCGGGGAAAGCCCAGCGCCACGTACATGCAGCCGTCCCGCACGAAGGCGGGCGCGGCGAAGGCGCTTTCTTCCTTGTTCTGCCCCAGCCAGGCGCCGCCGTGCACGTAGACGACGACGGGATGAGGGCCGGGGCCGGCCGGCGCGTAGATGTCCAGCCGGGCATCCTGGTGCGCGCCCCAGCGCACGTCGTGTCCGGTGCGCAAGGAAACGGCCTCCTGGCTCAGGCGCGCGCCCTCGTCCAGGGTCCGGCGAAAGGTGGGGCAGTAGCGCTGGTTGTCGTACTGATGGTCCAGCGCTTCCTGGTCGTAGTCTCCAAAGACTGCTTTCATTCATGCATTCCGATACGGGATCCGCCCAAGGTAGCAAAGGGGATTCTTTTTCGGAATTGAATTGTTCCTATAGATTGATATCAGGAATTCATGAATGCGCCATGCCCGTCAGGCGGCGGACCAGATCAGATGAAAGGCGACGCGCCACCGTCCATCGGGATGACGGCGCCGGTAACGTAGCTGGCCAGGCCGGAAGCCAGGAACAGCGCGACGTTGGCGATTTCCTCGGGCTGCGCGAGCCGGCCCATGGGTATCCCGGCCACCTGCTCGGCCAGCAGCGCTTCGCGCGGCCGGCCGCTGGACTGCGCCGCCACCGTCAGTCCTTCCTCGACGCGGCTGGTCTGGGTCATGCCGGGGTTGATCGCGTTCACGCGCACGCCGCGGCCGGCATAGGCCTGGGCATAGCCCACCGTGGCCAGCATGAGCGCCGCGTTGGCGGCTCCGCCGCCGATATGGAAGACACCGGGCGACTTGCCGCCCTGGCCGACGATGTTGACGATGCTGCCCCGCCCCCGTCCCGCCATCAGTTTGGCGACGGGATCCTGGACATGCATGTAGCTGAAGTACTTGGCGTCCATGGCCTGCCGGAACGCCTCCGGCCCCAATTGCTCGGGTGCATACCGGCGGGCCGCGCCCGCCGAATTCACCAGCACCGCGATGGGCCCGCACTCGCGCTCCGCCCAGTCCACCGCCGCCCGCGCCGCCGCCGGATCCGACAGGTCGGCGGCCTGGACCCGCATGTCCAGGCCCTCTGCCTGCAAGGTGCGCCGCGCGGCGTCCAGGTTTTCCTGGCTGCGCGATACGCCCGCGACCACCGCCCCCGCCCGCGCGAACGCGCGCGCGCAGGCCAGGCCTATGCCCTTGCTGGCACCGGTGATCAAAACGACGGAGCCGTCGAACGACAACGTGGGAGCTTGCTTCATTTCGTGTCCTGTAGCGGGAGCGTGCGCGTTGCGGGAAGAGCCATTATCCATCCAGCAGGCCGGGCGCATGGTTCTGCAAGGTCCACAACAGGGCCATGGGTCCGGCGTTGAAACAGGCATGCAGCGCGATCGAGGCGCCTATGCCGAAACGCACGCGCATCCAGCCCAGCACGAGGCCACTGGCCCACTGCGGCAGGACCAGCAGCGGCAGCAGCAGCCAGTCCCCCTGGCCCAGCCGGAAATTGGCCAGGTGCAGGAAGGCGAAGGCCAGCGTCGCCAGATGGAAGACGACGGGAAAGGCCCGGGCATAGCGGCGCAGCCACGTCCGTGGCCAGCGGTGGCCGCGCCAGGCCAGTACGGCCACGATCGCGCCGCAGGCCAGCGCCACGCTGGCGCCCGCGGCCAGGCTTGGCCGCATCAGCATGGCGGAGACCAGCACGGGCAACAGCCATAGCGCCGGAGCAGGCCGCCGCAGGCCATAGCGAAAGACCATTTCCTCGATCACCGGCGCCCACAGGACGACATGGAACCACGACAGGTGCAGCGCATCCAGCCTGCGCTCGGCGCCCGAGGCCGTCGCGACCGAGGCGGCCAGGGGACCCAGCACCAGCAGATTGACGCCCCACAGCACCAGCACCCAGCCCAACAGATGCGGACCGCCCAGGCCACCCAGCCATTCCTGCGATCCATGGCGCGCCACGCCTGCCTCGGCATCGCGCCACCGGCGCGGCAAGCGGGGCCCCAGGCGCGGCCGCCTGACGAAGGCGAGAAAATCCGCGAACTCCTCGCGAAAACCCGGCCGGCCCCGTGCCGGCACCGCTACCGCGCGAGGCAGGCGGATCTCAGGCATTGCCGCTGTGCAACTGCTTCATGGCCTGTTCGAACTCGCCCTTGAGCACGGCCGGAATGATGGCGCGACCCCGGTCCAGGGTTTCGTCGATAAGCGCCTGTTCTTCCTTGCGCGGCGGATGCAGCACGAAGTCCACCACCTGCTGCGCCAGCCCCAGCGACCGCGGATGCCCGATCCCCAACCGCAGCCGCCAGAACGCCTGCGACCCCAGCGCCGCCTGGATGTCCTTCAGGCCGTTGTGCCCGGCGTGGCTGCCGCCCTGCTTGAGCTTGGCCTGCCCGGGCAACAGGTCGAGTTCATCGTGCGCCACCAGGATCTGCTCGGGAGCGAGCTTGTAGAAACGCGCCAGCGCTCCCACGGACTGGCCCGAGCGGTTCATGTAGGTCATGGGCTTGACCAGCAGGATCGCCTCCCCTTCGAAGCGGGCCTTGGCCACGTGGCCGAAGAAGGACTTCTCGTTCGTGAACGATACGCGCAGGTCGTCGGCGATCTGGTCCAGCAGCCAGAATCCCGCGTTGTGGCGGGTGCGTTCGTAGTCGGGGCCGGGATTGCCGAGCCCGGCGATGAGGCGTATGGGTTCAGACATGGCGATGCAAAGCGGGATTCGGGAAGGCCCGTTATCTTAGCCTGCAAATGACGAATGTCCGCTGCCAGCTGTTGGCATGCGGATAGTGGCCGCACCGGGGAGCGCCCTACCGGAATTCATTGGGCATCATGGAAGACCATGCCCGGCGCATGCGACTTCCAGGCCGCGTACTGCCGGGGCATGCAAACGGCGCAGGGCCGGTACCCGGCGGCGATGGCCGTGGCTTCGTCGGCAAAGAAAACGCGGTGCTTCACATAGCCCCCGCGGGCAATCGCCTGCAGCGCGGCGCGGCAATCCAGGCGGCCGTACAGCTTGCCGCCGCGATGCCCCCCGAAAGTACCCGGCAACGGGCTGGCGTAGGGCCTGCCCTCCGGCCCAAGCAGCGTGAATGTCTTGTCCGGGTCAGGCATGTTCCACGATCCCCGGCGTCACGGCGCGTCGTGGAACGACAGTTCCAGGCCGATGCGCTCACCCTCGCGCACGCGGCTGATGGCGTGCTTGAGATTGACCCGGTAGCAGCCCTTGGCGCCCTTGAAGGGACGTTCCGCCGTGGCGATGACGGCCATATCGCCGAGTTTGAGCGGCACCACCATCGGACGGGACTGCATGCGCGGGCGCTGCTCTGTCATCACGAACTCGCCTCCCAGGAAGTCGGCGCCCGGTTCGGACAGCACGGCAACGATCTGCATGGGAAACACCTGCCCGCCGTCATTGCGCTGGTGCAGCGACACATGGTCATCGACGCCAAGCCGGCTCAGATGCGATTGCGCTCGTGCCTGGCCCGCCTCCCTGTTGTGCCCCAGGAAATCCTCCAGTTCCCCCGGATAGCGATGAGCCTCGCCCAGGGTTTCGTTCCAACGATTGGCGATGGCCACCAGACGCCGGTAGAGCGCCGTGCGCCACGGCTCCAGCGGAGCCGGCATGCCGGCTCCGAAGTAGAACAGCTCGCCGCGTCCAAGCGCGCCGGATTCCAAGGTCACCCGGCGGGCGTCAGACGCGGCGACGCGTTGCGCCAGGCCGCGCGCCACGCCGGCGTCCAACAGGCCAGGCAGCACGGCATGGCCCTCGGCATCGAGCCGCGAGCCGATGTCGGTCCAGTCCAGGCGATCAAGTGCCGCGTCGAGCGACTCCATGAGTAGCCTCTGCGTCATTGCCTGGCTTCGCGGCGCAGCAGTTCGCGCTTGCGATCCACGCCCCAGCGATAGCCGGCAATGCCACCATCGCGCCGCACGACACGATGGCAGGGAATGGCCACGGCAATGGGATTCGTGGCGCAAGCGTGCGCCACGGCGCGCACCGCCTTGGGCGAGCCGATGCGCTCGGCGATCTCGGCGTAGCTCGCGGTCGAGCCCGCCGGGATCTCGCGCAGCGCGCGCCAGACGCGTTCCTGGAAGGCCGTGCCCTGCAGGTCCAGCGGGAGATGCGCCGCGATTGCAGGCGCTTCGATGAAGCCCGCGACCCGCGCCATCCACGGTTCGGCTTCGTCATCGCCCCCGATGATCTCGGCCTTGGGAAATTGCTCCATCAGGCCACGGACCAACAGATCCGGGTCATCGCCCAGCAAGATGGCGCAGATGCCGCGCTGGCTCCGGGCCAGCAGGATGGCCCCCAGCGAGCATCGCCCCAGCGCGAAGCGGATGATCGCGCCGGCACGGCGGGCATTTTCGGTTTCGTAGGCTGTCGTCGTATTCATGGAAGAAATCTCGTCATCATCAATCACACGGCCAGGATATGCGGGACTTTCATCGCAAGCGCTCCGATTCTTGCGATGGATATTCAACGGGCCGGCAGGCGCCACAGGTACCAGGCCGCCACCGTCCGAAACGGGCTCCACGCCTCGCCGATCCCACGCATCTGGCGCGGCGTGGGCGCCTTCTCCAGCCCCTTCAGACGCCGATAGCCCTCCCGCACGCCGAAATCATCCACCGGCAGGACATCGGAACGCTCCAGCGAATAGATAAGAAACATCTCGACCGTCCACCGCCCGACGCCGCGCAAAGAGCCCAGGCGCTCGATCAAGGCTTCGTCGGACAGGCTCCGCGCTTCTTCCCGACCGGGCACGATGCCGTCGACGGTCGCCTGGGCGATGCCGCGGATGGCCGCCAGTTTGGCGGCCGAAAAGCCACAGGCCCGCTGGGCCTCAGGATCGGTGGCCAGCAATTGCCCGGGCGCGGGAAAGGAGGTACCCGGGTACAACGCCAGCAGGCGTCCCAAGATCGCATCGCCTGCCTTGGCATGCAGTTGCTGGTAGGCAACCGCGCGTACCAGCACCTCGTAGGGCTCGCGCGCGGGCTTGGCCTCATGCCGGCATGGACCGATCGCGGCAATGTGGCGCGCCCAGTCCTCGCCCAGTCCGGACAGGAATTGGGCGGCCCGCAGGTAGGCACGCGGAGAAAGGTCGGCGGCAATCGTCCCGCTCAAGATCAGAACCCCGGCAGCATGGCGGTCTGCGGCTCGGGCTCTTGCTCCTTCACCGTCATCGCCTTCTCATGCTCCAGCAGCCAACGCTTGCGGTGCAGTCCCCAGGCGTAGCCTTTGAGATCGCCATTGCTGGCGATGACCCGGTGGCACGGTACGATGATGGCGATCGGGTTGGCACCGTTGGCCGCTCCTATGGCGATGGCCGCGCGCGGGTCGTCGAATCCCAGTTCCCTGGCCAGTCTGCCGTAGGTCGTGGTCGTCCCTGCCGGTATGCGGCGCAGCGCTGCCCAGACCCGGCGTTGCAACGTCGAGCCGGCGGTCGCCGTGCGCAGCGCATCCAGCGCCTCCCACTCACCATCGAAGTAGCGGGCCAGGGCGTCGGCGATCCCGGCCGGGGCCGGTGCCTCGGCCAGCGTCACGTCGCCATAGTGTTCACGCAGGCCGCGATGCAACCGCGCCCCGTGGTCGGCGAAATCGAGCGCGCGGACGACCTGATCCGCGTCGGTGACGAGCAGCATGGCACCCAGCGGCGAGTCCAGATGATTCAGAAACAGTTTCATGGCACATTCCTTGTTGAATGGATACCTGACATCCGCGTGCCTGTTTCAGGCGCGTTGCGCCCAGATCGCCGGGCGGATACGCCTCGCCGCGGCCCACGCGCGGCGGCGGAACTACCGTCGCCGTTGATCCGCCACCAGGCCGCACCGACATCCACCAGCGATCGGGGAGGACCACGCCAACGGGTTGTGGCGTGGTCCTCCTTGCCCCGCGGACATCAGGCGTCGCCGTTCCCCGCGACAGCCTTGATCAGGCCGAGCTGGGTCAGCGCGGTGACGCCATCGTCCAGGCCACGCTCCTCCACGATCTTGCCGCCGATCACCTTCAGCACCGTGGTGCCGGTGAAGTGCATCCTGCGGCCGGTTGCCGCGGGCAGGCCGCCGTTCAGGAAATCATCGTGTGCCGGGCCGGTATGGGTGCCGCCCCCCTCCCACTGCCCCACCACATAATCGCCTTCCGCGATCAGATCGGCCGTGCCCCAGAAATTGAGATCGGGGAACGCCTTGCGGAAGCCGGTCATGAATGCGCGGATGTCTTCGCGGCCACGACGGGGCTCATGCAGCGAATAGTGCAGCAGCATGTCGGGCGCGGCGATTTCGTCGATGACCGCCAGGTTGGGATTCTTGCCCCAGAACTCGGTGAACCAGCGGCCGACGACGGCCTTGTTGTCGTCTTCTTTGCTCATTTGGAAGATCCTCGAAGTCGTTTGGACCGATCACCGAAGCCATTCGATGACCTGGACAAGAGGATAGACATCCGGACGTCGCACAAAACTCCGATTCTTGCTTTGCCAAGCCCGGATCGTACGGGTCACATGTCCGAAAATGGCGAACCCCGCGGACGATCGGCATGTACGATGCGTTCATGCCTGCCATCATTGATGCCCTCGAAAGCGATGCCTGCTACCTTGCGCTGAAAGCGCGCGATGCGCGCTTTGACGGCTCTTTTTTCGTGGCCGTCACCAGCACGGGGATTTATTGCCGCCCGGTATGCCGCGTGAAGACACCGCGCCGCGAAAACATCCGCTTCTACCAGCACGCGGCAGAGGCCGAAGCGGCGGGTTTCAGGCCCTGCCTGCGTTGCCGCCCCGAGTTGGCGCCGCGCGCGGCATCGTGGAGCACGGAAGATGCTTCGCGTATTCTGGCCCTGCAGGCCGCGCGGCTGATGGACGAGCCTGATGCCTGGAGGCACGTGGCCTCCACGGATACGGCCGAGGCGCCTTCCGGCGGCGGCCTGATGACCAGGATTGCGCGCAAGCTAGGCGTCAGCGATCGCCATCTGCGCCGCATTTTCGAGACACACTTCGGTGTCTCGCCCCTCCAGTACCAGCAAACGCGGCGGCTGCTGGCGGCCAAGCAATTGATCGCCGATACGCAGTTGCCGATGGCCCAGGTGGCGTGGTCCAGTGGATTTGCCAGCGTGCGGCGTTTCAACGATGCCTTCGCTCGTCACTACGGCTTGAACCCCAGCTCCCTGCGCCGCGCCAAGTCCGCGCCGGATGGCCAGAGCATCAGCGTGCGATTGGGCTGGCGGCCCCCCTACGACGTAGACGCGATGCTGGGGTTCTTGCGCTTTCGCGCGATACCCGGCATGGAACAGGTGGTGGACGGTGAGTTCATGCGTACGCTGCGCCTCGAGCAAGGCGAACGGACCCGCGTCGGCTGGCTGCGGGTACGCTTCGACAAGGATCGAGCCCAGGCCGTCCTGACGGCCAGCGACTCGCTGGCCGCCGCGTTGCCCACGCTGATCAACCGCGTGCGCGCCGCCCTCGATCTTGACGCCGATCCCATCGCCATCCACGCTGCCCTGCACACCGCTTTTCCATCGAGCGACGGCGTGCGCGTGCCGGGCACATTGGATGGATTCGAACTGGCCGTGCGTGCCGTGCTGGGCCAACAGATTACCGTCGCCGCCGCGCGCACGCTGGGCAAACGCCTGGTCGCGGCGTTTGGCGATCCCATCGAGACCCCCGTCGCGGGCGTGGATCATCTTTTCCCCACCCCTGCCGCTCTGGCCGCCGCGACCGGCGACGAATTGGGCAGGCTGGGCATCACGCGCCAACGCCAGGCCGCGCTGCATGCCCTGGCACGAGCCGTCCTGGCCGGCCGCATCGCCTTGCATCCCGGCGTAGACGTCGCGGCGACCTGTGCGGATCTGCGGACGCTGCCCGGCATCGGCGACTGGACGGCGCAGTACATCGCGCTGCGTGCCCTGCGCTGGCCCGATGCTTTTCCCGCCGGCGACGTAGCGCTGCAAAAAGCCCTGGGCGTGAACAGCGCCCACGCCGCCGTGCTGGCCGCCGAAAGATGGCGGCCCTGGCGTGGCTATTCGGTGCTGCGCCTCTGGCACGCCATGGAGCGCAGCACCTCGACATGAATACACCTGCCCAGGACCCGAGACATGCCCAGGGCGACCTGTTCGAAAGTGGCGCCCGGTTCTCGATAGATACATCCTTTGAAACGGCAAGACGTTTCGCGCTCGACGATCACTCCTGGATCGAAATCGTGCCCGGCTGGATGTCGGGAGCTTCGCTGCTCTATGAGCAGATGCGCAGCAGGGTTCCATGGCTAGAACATGACCGGCGCCTGTTCAACAGGGTCTTTCGCGAGCCGCGCATGACGGCGACCTACCCGGATCTTGCCGATGTGCCGGAGCAAGGCCTGCTGCAAGCCGTCCGTGCGCTCTCAAGCCACTACGGCGTGACTTACGACGGCTTGTGGATGAACCTCTATCGCAACGGGCAGGACAGCACCGGCTGGCATCGCGATCACCGCTCCTGCCGGAAGTCGGAATGCATCGTCCCGGTCTTGACGCTCGGAACGACCCGGCGCTTCCTGATCAGGCCGATCAAGGGCGGCAGCTCCATGACTTTCAAGCCCTCCTCCGGCGACCTGGTGGTAATGGGAGGGCGATCCCAGCAGGACTGGGTGCATTGCGTGCCCAAGGAACCGGGCATCGCGGGCGCGCGCATCAGCGTCAACTTCATGAGTACGGCGCAGGGCGTGCGGGACCGCCCATGAATCCGATGTGATGCGCAGCGCGTGAAATAAAAAACCCCGACCGTAACCGATCGGGGTTTCTTCAGACAGGCACGGCGGATCCGGCTTCGCCGGTCCGCAGCTGCCGCCCCCAGGGGGGCAGGCAGCGGGAAACCCTATGCAGCGGGGGTTTCCTCGGCGGCGGCGCCACCGGGCTTGGCGATGGCGGTCGCGATAACCGTGTCGCCAGCGGCCGGGAACGTCACGCCCTTGGGCGCCTTGACGTCGGACAGGTGGACGGACGAGCCGGCGATCATGTTGCCCAGGTCCACTTCGATGAACTGGGGCAGGTCGTTCGGCAGGCAGGTCACTTCGATTTCGGTCAACACGTGGTTGATGATCGCGCCGCTGAGCTTGACGGCGGGCGACGCCTCGGCGTTGATGAAGTGCAGCGGCACCTTGGTGTGCAGGGCCTGGCCGGCGGCGACACGCTGGAAGTCCACGTGCAGCACTTGCTGCTTGTAGGGGTGCCATTGGACGGCGCGCAGCAGGACTTGCGAGGCCTTGCCTTCGAGTTGCATGCTCAGGATGGACGAGTGGAACTCTTCCTTGCGCAGGGCATGGTAGACCTCGTTGTGATCGAGTTCGATCGACAGGGGCGCTGCGTCGCCGCCATAGACAATGGCGGGAACACGGCCGGCGCGGCGCAGGCGGCGGCTCGCACTCGAACCCTGGACGCTACGCGAAGTGGCGTTGAATTGCATGGTTTTCTCCAAAATGCGGCAGGCGATATGCCCGCTCGCGGTGCACGGAACGCGACCATCGCATTCCGTCCGGCAGCGCCGCGACCAGCGCTTCCGGCTCGCCCCGCCGCCCCGCGCGATGCGGGGCGGCGGGAGCAGAACTTATTCGACGAACAGCGAGCTGACCGAGTCGGCCCGCGAAATGCGCAGCATGGTTTCACCGATCAGGGCCGCGCACGACAACTGGCGGATGCGGCTGCAATCCCGGACCTCGTCGCTGGCGGGGATGGTGTCGGTGACGACCAGCTCGTCCAGGTCGGATTCGGCGATGCGGCCCACCGCGCCGCCCGACAGCACGGCGTGCGTGCAATAGGCGTAGACGGCCAGCGCGCCGCGCTGCTTCAGGACCTGGGCCGCCTTGCACAGCGTGCCGGCGGTATCCACCATGTCGTCCATGATGATGCAGGTGCGGCCTTCGACGTCGCCGATGATGTTCATCACCTCGGACACGTTGGCGCGCGGACGGCGCTTGTCGATGATGGCCAGGTCGACCTCGAGGCGCTTGGCCAGCGCCCGGGCGCGCACCACGCCGCCCACGTCGGGCGACACCACCATCAGGTTGGACAGGTTGCGCTTCCAGATGTCGCTGAGCAGGATGGGCGCGGCGTAGATGTTGTCCACCGGGATGTCGAAGAACCCCTGGATCTGGTCCGCGTGCAGGTCCATCGTCAGGATGCGGTCCACGCCCACGACCTGCAGCATGTTGGCCACGACCTTGGCCGAGATCGCGACGCGCGCCGAACGGGGGCGTCGATCCTGGCGGGCGTAGCCGAAATACGGCATCGCCGCGGTGATGCGGCCGGCGGATGCCCGGCGCAGCGCATCGACCATGACCATGATTTCCATCAGGTTGTCGTTGGTCGGCGCACAGGTGGGCTGAAGCACGAAGACATCCTTGCCGCGGACGTTCTCGTTGATCTCCACCATGACTTCGCCGTCGGAGAAACGGCCGACGCTCATCTTGCCCAGTGGTATGCCGAGATGGCTCGCGACGTCCGCCGCCAGCTTGGGGTTGGCAGTCCCCGTGAAAATCATGAAGCTTTCTTGCGCCATGACGCATTGCCCGTGGCTGTGGCCCGGTGACCTGTAACCGAGGCCGATCGACAAAACAACAAAGCTGTTGATCCTGCGAAACACTGACAGGCATCAACAGCTTCTAGGTCAAAGACTGTGGCTGGGGAGGAAGGACTCGAACCCTCGCATGCCGGAATCAAAATCCGGTGCCTTGACCAACTTGGCGACTCCCCAACTCGTTACCCCCGCAGGAACTGCGTGGGCATCGAAACTTGCTGCGCTGGCGCCCGGCTGCGGCGGATCGCCTTCGATTCGGTGGCCGCTTACGCGGCCCAGTCCAGCAGCGGATGCGCATCGAGTCCGGCACAGGCCAGGTTCACTCTCAACGCCGGCAGCCCGCCGGGCTGGCCCTGCATTGTAGCGGCGATTTTATCCACCGCGCCATTGGCCCGCGCCTGCGTGTCGTACTCGACAAATAGGCACGCGCCCGATCCGGACATCCTGACCCGGGCGCCATCGAGCACCTGGGCAAGCACCGCCGAAACCCGCCCGACTTCCGAAAACCGGGCAAAAACGACGTTTTCCAGATCATTCCTGAAGGCATCGTTAAATGCACCCCGAGGAAAGTCCGCTATTTTGACGCGTGGCGTATCTCTTGTCAATTCGGGGGCGCGGAAAACGTCTGCGGTCGGCACACTGGCATCCGGCTGGACCAGGACATACCAGCACGGCGGCAGGTCGATCGCGGTCAGCTCCTCGCCCACGCCCTCGGCGAAGGCGTTGCGGCCGAACACGAACACGGGCACATCCGCGCCCAGGGGCAGCGCGAGCCGCATCAGATCGCGCCGCGGCAGGCCGGTGCCCCACAGGCGGTTCAGCGCCAGCAGCACCGTGGCCGCGTCGCTCGACCCGCCGCCCAGGCCGCCGCCCGCGGGAATCCGCTTCTCCAGGCCGATCTCGGCGCCCTGCGTACAGCCCGTGGCCTGTTGCAGGGCCCGCGCCGCACGCACGATCAGATCGGCGTCCTCGGACACGCCGGGCAGGTCATAGGCGCGGACGATGCGGCCATCGGGCCGGGCGCGGAAATGCAGCGTGTCCTGGAGATCGATGAAACGGAACACCGTCTGCAACAGGTGATAGCCGTCCGGCCGCCGGCCGACCACGTGCAGGAACAGATTGATCTTCGCGGGCGCGGGGACGTCGCGCAATTCGGCGGCCATGGCGGACCTACGGGTTGATGACGAGGCGCAGGTCCACGTCCTGCCCGCCTTCGCTGCGCGCCATCTGCAGCCGCGTGGGCCCCAGCGCATCGTATTGCCGGGCGGTCACGCGCCAGCCCGCCTGGTCGAACACCAGCGGGCGGCCCTGCTCGTCGCGCTCGGCCACGGTGGCGGGCGGCTGGGCCGCCAGGCGGCCACGCAGCCAGTCGCGCAGGCCGGATACCGGGATGTCGCTGCCGAGCACGACCGCCACCAGCTCGTCGGGATCGGCGGCGCGGGTTTCCTTGCCGTTGGACTCACGCAGCAGCGCCTCGCCCGGCGCCGCCTCGACCCGCGCCACGGTCGAACCCAGCGGCGACACGAGGTCGAGCGCGAGACGGCTGCCATCGTCGCGCCATGCGAAGCTGCCCTGCACCGCGTTCTGCTTGCCACCCGCTTCCTCGATCCGCAGCGCGAACCGGCCCACCCGCGACAGCGAGCGGCTCTCGTCCGCGCCCTGGGGCGCGGGAATGGGGACAGGCACGGCACAGGCCGCCAGGATGGCGGCCAGCGCTCCCGCGGCGGCCACTCGGATCAGGCGCCGCGTACGGGTCACAGCGTCACGTCGAGGCGCGCCAGCGTGCCCCGCAGCGCGGCGTTGGACGGATCCTTGGACTGGACCTCGCGCCACAGCTGGCGCGCGCGGGCCTGCTGGCCCGAGGCCCACAGCACCTCGCCCAGGTGCACGGCGATCTCGGCGTCGGGCCGGATCTCGTAGGCGCGCTCCAGGTAGGACAGCGCCTTCGCGTTGTCGCCCATGCGGTAATAGACCCAGCCCATGCTGTCGACGATGAAGGGATCGTCGGGGGCGAGGTTCAAGGCCCGCTCGATCAGCCTCCTGGCCTCGGGCAGCCTGACGTTGCGGTCGGCCAGCGAATAGCCCAGGGCGTTGTACGCATGGGCGTGGTCGGGCTTGATCGCGATGATGCGGCGCAGCCGGCTTTCCATGTCGTCGATCCGGTTCTGCTGCTCGTACAGCATGGCCAGGTCGTACATCAGGTCGGGCGCATCGGGATAGCGCTGGTTGGCCGCCTCGAGAACCTTGACCGCCTCGTCGCGATCGCCGGCGTTGCGCAGGATCTGCGCCTCGGTCAGGGCGACCTGGCTGCCCTCGCGCACGTCGCGCGGATCGATCAGGGACAGGATGCGGCGGGCATCGTCCACGCGGCCCTGCTTTCCGCGCAGGACGGCCTGGCGCAGGCGCGCCGGCAGCGCGGCATCGGGGTCGTCGACCTTGGCCAGCAGGTCGAAGGCGTCGTCATAGCGCTGCTGGTCCTCGGCGATCTGCACGCGCAGGAACAGCGCGTTGTCCGCTTCGGGCAGCGGCGCGGCGCCCGTGGCCGTGCGCTGCTCGTGCACCTCCAGGTACTGCTTGAGGTAACCGTCGGCATCCGCGGGGCGCTGCGACTGGTAGGCCAGCACGCCCTGCATGTAGAGGATCTCGAAATCCTCGGGATAGGCCCGCGCCAGGGCCTGGAGTTCGTCGCGCGCGCCGTCGTAGTCCTTCAGCGACGCCAGTGCGCGCGCCAGCAGCACGCGCAGGTTGCGGGATTCCGCATGCGTGGCGATGAAGGCGCGCGCACGCGCCACCGACTGGTCGGGCTCGGTTTCCACGCCCATCTGCAGGGCCAGCATGGCGGCCGCCTCGGAATCGGGCTGGGCGTCGAGCGCCGCGCGCGCCTCTTGCAGCGCGCGCGCCTTGTCGCCGGCGGCCGCGGCGACGCGCGACAGCGCCAGATGGGCTTCCGGCAGGTCGCGCACGTCGGCCAGCGCATCTTCCAGGATGGACAGCGCCTTGCGCTTGTCGTCCAGGCGGGCGACCACCCGGCGGGCGTCGACGATGGCCACGGACTTGTCCGGGGCCGCCGCGATGCGGGCCCGCAGCGCCGAACCCATGCCTTCGACCCGCCCGGCCGCCGCGGCCAGCGACAAGGCCGTCTGCCGGGCCTCGACATCGGCCGGGTCCAGCTCGGCCCAGACCTGCGCGGCGTCGAGCGCCCGCATCAGGTCGCCGCCGGCCAGCGCGAACTCGACCGCGCGGCGCGCCAGGCGTGGATCGCGCGTTTTCTCGGCCAGGTCCAGCGTGGTGCTGGTGGCGGGCCCGAAGGCGCCCCGCTGCGCGGCCACCTCCGAGGCAAGCACCTGGAACAGGATCTCGGCGGACAGGTCGACGTTGGGTAGCGCCCTGGGCCCGATCGAACGCCCCATGGGGGACAGGCTCAGGCCAGGAACCAGCAGCTCGTCCGACGCCGGAGGCGCGTCCTGGGCCGACACGGCCGATACGGCCGTCGCCAGCCCGACCCATGCGGCCGCCAGCTTCAAACGATGAACGTTAAACAACATGGCACAATTCCTTGGCGTATCGCCGACGCCGTCCATATTCGTTGATGTTAGCACTGCGCTTACCACCCAACGGCCGGCGGCGGCGGGCGCGGACACGCTGGACTCCAGGCTTTACTCATCGGACTGTCGGCCGCGCCAACAGTTCATCGCGCGCAAGCAGCAAACGCCATGCCCGAACTTCCCGAAGTCGAAACCACCCGCCGGGGCATCGCGCCCACGGTGGAAGGGCGCGAACTGCGCCGCCTGATCGTGCGCGAACACCGGCTGCGGTGGCCCGTTCCCGCCGATCTCCCCGCCCTGGTCGAGGGACGCCGCGTCCTGGCCACGGGCCGGCGCGGCAAATACCTTTTGATGCAATTCGAGCATGGCTGGCTCATCGTCCACCTGGGCATGTCCGGCTCGCTGCGCCACGTGCATCCCGACGAGGCACCGCGCAAGCACGACCACGTCGACTGGGTGTTCGACCAGGCGGCGCTGCGCCTGCACGACCCCCGGCGCTTCGGCGCGGTGCTGTGGCACGCCGCGGCGTCGGGGCCGGTGGAAAACCACCCCCTGCTGGCCAGCCTGGGCATCGAGCCCTTCGATGACCGCTTCGACGGCGGCTGGCTGTTCCGCCACACCCGCCGCCGCAGCGCCCCCATCAAGCAGGCGCTGCTGATGGGCGACATCGTCGTCGGGGTCGGCAACATCTACGCATCGGAAAGCCTGTTCCGCGCCGGCATCCACCCGCGCACCGCGGCCGGGCGCATCTCGGCGGCCCGCTACGACAAGCTGGCCGCCGCGGTGCGCGCCACGCTGGACGACGCCATCCGCGCCGGCGGCAGCTCGCTGCGCGACTATGTGGGCGCGGGCGGCGAATCGGGCTATTTCCAGATCGACGCGCGGGTCTACGACCGGGCGGGCCTGCCCTGCCGGGTTTGCGAGACGCCGATCCGCAGGCTGGTGCAAGGCCAACGAGCGACCTATTACTGCCCAAAATGCCAGAGATAGCGGGCTCCCCTATGGAACACATGACATGATTGCTTTTTCCCGGCGCGTGGCGCAGTGGCAGCGCGCGAACGGGCGGCATACGCTGCCCTGGCAGAACACGCAGGATCCCTATCGCATCTGGCTGTCGGAGATCATGCTGCAGCAGACCCAGGTGGCGACGGTGATCCCGTACTACGAGCGCTTCCTGGCGAAGTTTCCCGCGGTGGCCGACCTGGCCGCCGCCGACGAAGGCGAGGTCATGGCCTTGTGGGCCGGGCTGGGCTACTACACAAGGGCGCGGAACCTGCATGCCTGTGCGCAGCGGGTGGTGTCGGACTGGGGCGGACGGTTTCCCCCCACGGCGGCGGATATCGAGACGCTGCCCGGCATCGGCCGCTCGACGGCCGCGGCGATCGCTGCGTTCGCCTATGGCGAGCGCAGCCCCATCCTGGACGGCAACGTGAAACGCGTCTTCGCGCGCCATTTCGGCATCGAGGGCGATCCCACCAAGCGCGCGGTGGAACAACGCATGTGGGCCATCGCCCATGCCGAGGTGCCGGCCGACGGGCCCGAGGCGGCCGACGAGATGCGGCGCTACACGCAGGGCCTGATGGACCTGGGCGCCACGCTGTGCACCCGCGGCGACCCCGGCTGCGGGCGCTGCCCCGTGCGCGAATCCTGTGTCGCGCTGCGCGAGGCCAGGCAGCACGAGCTGCCCACGCCGCGCGAGCGCAAGGCCGTGCCCGAACGGCACACCGGCATGCTGGTGATCGAGAAAGCGGGCGAGATCCTGTTGCAGCGCCGGCCCTCGCCGGGCATCTGGGGCGGCCTGTGGAGCCTGCCCGAATTCGTCGACGGCGATCCCGCGCAGGCCTGCCGCATCCTGGGCGTGGCGCCGGCCGAGACCATACGGCTGCCGGTGTTCTCGCACACCTTCACTCACTTCAAGCTGCACGTGGAGCCCTGGCACGTGCAGGCGGGCTCGCTGGCCCTGCGCGAAGGGGACCATCCTCAGGTCTGGCTGCCGTCCGGCGAACTGGCCGACGCGGCGCTGCCCGCGCCGGTGAAGAAACTGCTGAGCGGGCTGTTCGGCCGCAACGACCTGTTCCAGGCGTGAGGACCAGGAACTAGCCGCGCATCGTCACGCGCATCTGGTAGCGGTCCGACGGTCCGAGGACGTGCTGGTACTCGGTCGCCCGGCCATGCTGGTCGAACGCCACGCGCCTGACGTCCACCAGCGCCGATCCGATAGGCACCTGCAGGTCGCGGGCCAGGACCGGATCGGCCAGCGCCGCGCCCGCGGCCGCCTCTATCGTGAAATAGGGAAAACCGGCCCGCGCCATCAATTCGCTCAACGCGTGCCGGGAGAAGTCCTCGGGCTGGAAACCCGCGGCGATGTCCACCGGCAGCCAGGCCGTGCTGTGCAGGATGGGCAGATTGCCGCGCGTGCGCAGGCGCACGAGCTTCATCACGCGCTCGCCCGGTTGCAGCAACAATCCGGTCTGCACCTGGAGCGGCGCCTCCACTTCCTCGAAAGACAGCAGCCGGGGCGTGCTGAGCGCGCGGCTTTCCGCGACCTGCGCCATGAAGCCCGACAGCGGCGTCTGCAAGGACACCACCGCCGCCGATTCGGCCACGAAGGTGCCGTCCCCCTGGCGCCGCTCGATCAGCCCCTGCTCCTCCAGGCCCTGCATCGCCCGCCGCACCGTGATGCGCGAGACGGAAAAGAGCCGGCACAGGGCATCCTCGGTCGGCAGCCGCTCGCCGGGCCGGTAGCGGCCGTTGGCGATGCCGTCCTTGATGACGGCGGAAATCTGGTGATGGAGCGGGGTTCCTAGGCTTCGGCTGAGTTTCTGCATGGGTGCGCGGGGCCACGGGTCATGCCGTGGCGCGCCATTGTGGCACGTCCGTCGCATGGGTCCCGCTTTGCATAAAAATTGTTATGTTGTCATAATGATTATACGATTTCACCCCTGATGGGGATGGGGAAACGAAGTGCCGATGCCGCGTACGCTCTTCGACAAAATCTGGGACGATCACGTGGTCGCCGATCTGGGTGACGGCTTCGCGCTGCTGCACGTGGATCGCCACCTGATCACGGACGCGGGCAGCAAGGCCCTGGTCGACATGCGCCGGCGCGGCCTGGAAATGCGGAATCCCGAACTGACTTTCGCCTCTCCCGACCATTCCGTCTCCACCCTGCCGGGGCGCGCCGATCCGACGCCCCAGGGCGTACGGCTGCTGGGCGATCTGCGCCGCGAAGCGCAGGCGCGCGGGATCCGGGTCTTCGACGTGGGCAGCGGCTCCCAGGGCATCGTCCATGTGGTGGGACCCGAACAGGGCCTGACGCTGCCTGGCGCCCTGGTGGTGTGCGCCGACAGCCATACCTGTACCCATGGCGGGCTGGGCGCGCTGGGCTTTGGCATCGGCGCCAGCGAGTTCGTGCACATCGCCGTCACCCAGACCCTGGTCCAGGCCAAGCCGAAGAACATGCGGATACGCTTCGCCGGCCAGGCCGCCCCGGGCGTCTCGGCCAAGGACATGATCCTGCACGCCGCCGGGGTCGTCGGCACGGCCGGCGGCACCGGCCACGCCATCGAATACGCGGGCGAAGCCGTATCCGCGCTGGACGTGGAAGCCCGGTTGACGCTGTGCAATCTCTCGGTCGAACTGGGCGCCAAAATAGGCATGGTCGCCCCCGACGAAAAAACCTACGCCTATCTGCGCGGCCGGCCCTTCGCTCCCGCCGGACGGGACTGGGACACAGCGGCCGCCTACTGGCGCAAGCTGCACTCCGATGCCGACGCGCGCTTCGACCGCGAGGTGCTGATCGACATGGCCGGCATCGCGCCCCAGGTCACCTGGGGCACCAGCCCCGAGCAGGTGGTAGCCATCGACGGCATCGTGCCCGATCCGGCCGGCTTCGACGACGCGCAGCGCCGGAACGCAGCGCAGGCCGCGCTCGACTACATGGGGCTGAACCCGGGCCAGCGCATCGCCGGCACGCCCATCGACCGGGTCTTCATCGGCTCCTGCACCAACGCCCGCCTGTCGGACCTGCGCAGCGCCGCCGCCGTCGTCCGGGGCCGCAAGGTGGCCGCGCACGTCGAGGCCTGGGTCGTGCCCGGATCCGAGCGCGTCAAGCAGGCCGCCGAGGCCGAGGGGCTGCATGGGATCTTCCTCGCGGCCGGTTTCCAGTGGCGCGATCCCGGCTGTTCCATGTGCCTGGCCGCCAACGGCGACCTGGCCGCGCGCGGCCAGCGGGTCGTCTCGACATCGAACCGCAACTTCGTGGGCCGCCAGGGCCCCGGTGCGCGGACCCACCTGACCAGCCCGGCCATGGCCGCGGCGGCGGCCGTCGCCGGAGCGATCTGCGACGTCCGCGATTTCGAGGCAAGCCTGGCATGACGCCCTTCGACCGCCTGGAATCCGTGGCCGCGCCGCTACTGCGCGACAACATCGACACCGACCTGATCATCCGGGTCGAGCCCCTGTTCAACGGCGTCGCGCGCGACGCGCTGGGGCCCTATTGCTTCGAGTCCCTGCGCTATCGTCCCGACGGCACGGAAGATCCCGCTTTCGTCTTCAACCAGCCAGCCACCCGGCATGCGCGCATCCTGCTGGCCGGCGCCAACTTCGGCTGCGGCAGCTCGCGCGAGGGCGCGGTCTGGGCCCTGCTGGCGCTGGGCGTGCGCTGCGTCATCGCGCCCAGTTTCGGCGACATCTTCTACGGCAACTGCTTCCAGAACGGCCTGCTTCCCGTGCGTCTGCCGCGCGCCGGCGTGGAGTCGCTGGCGGCGCAGGCGCGCAACCACCCCGACACTCCCATGACGGTGGATTTGCGCCAGTGCTTCGTGGCCGGCGCCGACGGCGCGCGCATCGGCTTCGACATCCAGGCCCTGCGCCGCGAGGCCCTGCTCGAAGGACTCGATCCTATCGCGCAGACCTTGAAGCGCAAGGAGCTCATCGACGGCTTCCAGCGGCGGGACGCGTTGCGCCGGCCATGGATACACCACCTTCCATTCACGCCCAAGGAATCGACATGACGACTTCGTCCTGTTCGCCGGACATCCGACGCCGCCAGTGGCTGGCCGCGACGGCCGCCCTGGCGCTTTCGCCCGCGCTGCGCGCGCAGGCCACCTATCCTCAGAGGCCCGTCAGGATGATCGTACCCATGCCGCCGGGCGGCGCCACCGACGGCATGGCGCGACTGATCGCGCTGAAGCTGGGCGAACGCTGGGGCCAGAGCGTCGTGGTGGAAAACCGCGCCGGGGCCGGCGCCATCATCGGCACCCAGGCCGTCGCGCGGGCCGCCCCCGACGGCTATACGTTCGGACTGGTCATCAGCTCGCACACCATCAATCCCGCGCTGCGCAGCACGCTGCCCTACGACACGCTGAAGGACTTCACGCCGCTCACGCAGGTCGGCTCGGCGGTGATCGCGCTCGTGGCCCACCCTTCCCTGCCCGCCGACGACGTGGCGGGACTGATCAAGCTCGTGCGCGCCGAACCCGGACGCCTGCAATACGCATCGCTGGGCATAGGCACGGCCACCCACGTCGCAGGGGAACTGCTGAAGGTCAAGGCCGGCCTCGACATGCCGCACGTACCCTACAACGGCAGCGCGCCGGCCTACAACGACCTGCTGCCGGGCCGGCTCAAGCTGGGCTTCGTCATCCTGGAATCAGCGCTGCCCCACATCCAGTCGGGCAGGCTGAAACTGCTGGCCATCGCCAACGGCCAGCGCAGTCCCACACACCCGGATTTCCCCACCGTAGGGGAAAGCGTGCCGGGCTACGCGTACGAAAGCATCTTCGGTTTCGTGGCGCCGGCCGGCCTGCCCGCGGACGTCGCGCAGAAACTGTCCGCCGACCTGATCGCGACCATCAAGCGGCCGGACATCGTTCGGCAGTTGAACGCCTGGGGCAACGACGTGGTGGCGTCCACGCCAGCGCAGTTCGACGCCTTCATCCGCGAGGAAATCGACAGCACCCGCAGCGTGGCCAAGAGCGCCGGGATCACGCTGATGGACTAGGCTGGATCCATGCGTGCCCGGCGGTGCAGGTCTTGTCCGGGGTGCCGATGCCGGGCCGGGTCAAGAAAATGAATGTCGATTCAGCCTAGGGCCAGGGCCGCAGCCACTCCTTCTTCAGGTCGATGCCGAAGCCGGGCGCGTCCGATGGCCTGACCTTGCCGTCCACCGGCACCTGCACGCCCGGCAGGCGCATCGCTTCGGCCAGCGGGACGCCCACGTCGGATCCCAGCCAGTATTCGGCGAGCTGGGTTTCCGGCATCGCGAAATGGAAATGCTGGCCGAAGGGCAGGCTGGCGCCCGAATGCGGAAAGGTCGACAGGCCCGCGGCCTCGGCCAGGGTGTAGACCTTGAGCGCCTCGGTCAGGCCGCCGAACCAGCGCAGGTCCGGTTGCAGCACATCCACGCAGCGGCGGTCTATCAGTTCGCGGAAGGCATGCCGGCCCTTGTGGTCTTCCCCGGTGGCGATGGGCAGCGTGGGAACGGCTCGCTTCAACTGCGCGAGGCCGTCGGTATCGTGCGGCATCAGGGGCTCTTCGATCCAGCGCAGGTGATACGGCAATAGCCGCTCCATGAGCCTCGCCGCGAAATCGACGTTGAAGGACATGACAGGATTGAGCATCAGGTCGGCATTCGGCCCGACCGTCTCGCGCGCCTTGGCCACCTTCTCTTCCAGGCGGTTGAGGCCTTCCGTGCCTTCTTCGTAGTGGACCGGGTTGCTGACCTTGAAGGCCTTGAACCCCAACTCCATCGTCCAGTCGAGGTCGTCGCTGGTGCAATAGCAGTCGATCCATTCGCGGCAGGGACCGCCGATCAGGCTGTACACGGGCAACCCCAGCAGCTTGCCCTTCAGGTCCCACAGCGCGAGGTCGATGCCGCTGCGCGCCACCGAGGCCAGCCCGGTCGCGCCGAAGCGCTGGCACGACCGCCACATGAGATCGTTCAGGAACTCGGTGGCCAGGCAATCCCGGCCTTCCAGCAGCGGCGCGAAATGCCCCCGGACCAGCGGCGCGATCAGCGTCCCCCAGTGGCACAGGCCCACGCCCCACGTGCCGTCCTCGGCCGTCACCCGGATCCAGGCCTCGTCGGCGACCTCGCCCGGGATCTTGCGCAACTGGCGCGGGAACTCCGGGTACTTGTTGATGGGAAAGGCGCGGCGGGCCGTCTGGTTATAGCTGGGCCGGCGCGGCGGGGTCGACAAGGTCCGGGGTGGCAGTTCGAGTTTGCATATCTCCACCGATTGGATCTTCATGCAGGCACTCCTTGGTGATCGCCCCGGCCTGAACGCAAGGCCTAGAGCAGGTGCGAAATCAGCTCCGCCGTGGCCAGCGCCTCGCCGGCGTCCTTCTTCAGGGCTTCCATGGAGCGCCCGCTCACGCTGAGCGCCCCCACCGGAAAGTCGTTGCGGTCCAGCAGCGGCACGCCTATGCAACTGGACGTGGGCGAGTTCTCGCCGTGTTCGGTCGAGTAGCCGCGCTCCCGGATGGCCGCCAGTTCCTGCTCCATGGCGGCAATGGTCGTGATCGTGTTGGGCGCGCGCGCGACCATGGGACGCGCTTCGAGCAGCGCCCGCGCCTGGTCCGGCGGCATGAACGCGAGCATGGCCTTGCCCAGCGCGCAGCAATGGAGCGGCACCGAACGGCCGAAGCGGGAATAGATGGTGGGCAGGTTGGGCTTCTCGGTGCCGCCGATGATCAGCACCTGGCCGCGATGCAGGATGCCGAGATTGACCCGTTCGTTCATTTTCTGGGCCAGGGCCTGCAGATGCGGCAGGGCCTCCAGCCTGAGCCGGTTGTTGTCCAGCAGCGAAGACGCCAGGGGCAGCACGGCAAACCCGATGCTGACCCGGGCATCGTTGGCGTTCTGCTGGAGAAAGCCCGTGCCGACCAGGGTCTGGACCAGACGGTGCACCGTCGGCCGCGCCAGCCCCACCACCGCCGCCAGCTCGCCGACCGTGGGCGGATGCTCGCACTGCGCCACCGCTTCGAGCACGGTCAGGGCCTTGCCCAGTGTCTTGACGGCGCTGGGCGAGGCGTCTTCGCCCTGGCTCCGGTCGCCTTGGATCTTGCCTGTGACTGCTGACACACTCCCTTCCTTTGTCCACATTTTGGACAGATAGTCTAAATTTACACCATTAATGACGTTTTTTATTTTTTCTGTTCATTATTTTTTTGTTTTCATGCTAGATTGAACAAACAACCAAAAAGACTGGTGGCGACTGTAGCGCGTCACCCGATCTGGAGGAAGACACCTTGGCCGCAGCGACAGGGCTCCCTTCCGGGAGCGATGTGATCGTACGGGTCGGCGGGCTGACCAAGACCTATCCGGGCGACCGGAAGGGACATGGCGGCGTGCTGGCAGTGGACGCCGTGGACCTTGCCGTGCGGCGGGGCGAACTGGTGGTCCTGCTGGGCCCGAGCGGCTGCGGCAAGACGACCTTGCTGCGCTGTATCGCCGGGCTCGAACAGCCGGCGGGCGGCGAAATCCACATCAACGGCCGCACCGTTTATTCCTCGCGCGACAAGGTCTTCGTCGCGCCCGAGCATCGCCACATCGGCATGATGTTCCAGTCGTACGCCCTGTGGCCGCACATGACGGTCTTCCAGAACGTGGCGTATCCGCTGGCCTCGCTGGACGGCCTCGGCAAGGACGCGGTGCGCGCCCGCGTGGCCGACGTGCTGGAACGCCTGGGCGTGGCGGGGCTGGACCACCGCTACCCGGGCGAACTGAGCGGCGGACAGCAGCAGCGCGTCGCGCTGGCGCGCGCGCTGGTCGGCTCGCCGTCGGTGATGCTGTTCGACGAACCGCTGTCGAACATCGATGCCAAGGTCAGGCGGCGGCTGCGCCGCGAACTCAGGGAACTGAAGGCGCAGGCGGATTTCTCCGGCATCTACGTCACCCATGACCAGGAAGAGGCCATGGAACTGGCCGATACGCTGGCGGTGATGGAGAACGGCCGCATCACCCAGCTGGCCAGCGGACGCGAGGTCTACGAGCACCCCGCCTCGCTGTACGTGGCCGAGTTCGTCGGCGAGATCAACCGCGTGCAGGGCCGGGTGGAAACGCTCGCCGGCGATGGCGCGACCGTTTCCACGCCGCTGGGCAGCCTGCCCGTGGCGGGCATGCGCCCGGGCGCCCGGGCGGGCGATGCGGGATGGCTGACGATACGGCCGGAACGCATCGCCATCGCGCCCGCCGGATCGGCCCCCGCGGATACCGGCCCGCGCTTCTCCGGGATCGTGCGGGACGCCATCTATTTCGGCGCCCGCCAGGAGCTACGCTTCGAGATCGCCGGCATCGCCATGACGGCCTGGACGACGGGACGCGGGCCGATGGCCGCGCCGGTGCGGCAAGGCGATGCGATCGACGTCACCCTGCCCACCGACGGGCTGCGATGGTTCCCGGCATGAGCGCGCCCGCGCGGACGCCCGGAGGGCGCGGCAGGAGGACACACCCATGAGCGCCTACATGGCCCAGGAGCTTGCGCGGCCGGCCGCCCGCGCGCGCGCCCGCGTGCCGGCCGCCTGGCTGATGGCGCCGCTGCTGCTGGCGCTGGGCGTGATCGTCTTCTATCCCGTCATCCTGATCGTCGTGCGCGCCGTCGCGCCCGGCGGCCATCCGGACTGGGCCTTGTGGGGCGACACGCTGTCCGCCCCCGGCCTGCTTGCGGCCGTACGCAACACCGTCATCCTGGCCGCCACGACGACCGTCATCGCCGTGCCCGTGGGGGTGTTCTTCGCCTGGCTGATCGAACGCACGGACGCCCGCTGGGGCAGCCTGTCCAGGCTGCTGCCTGTCATTCCGCTCCTGCTGCCTCCGGTCGCCATGGCCATAGGCTGGCTGTTCCTGGCCGACCCGCGCGCCGGCTTCCTGGCCCGACCGCTGATCGAAATGATGCAGGCGGCGGGCATCGCGGTCGAGGCCGACCAGGTCGCCATCCAGAGCTGGGCCGGCCTGGTCTTCCTGTATGCGTTGTGGGCGGTGCCGCACGTGTACGTCATCGCCGCCGCCGCCTTCAGCGGCCTGGACCCGAGCCTGGAGGAAGCGGCGCGCATGTGCGGCAAGGGCCGCCTGCGCTGCTTCGCGCAGGTCTCGCTGCCCGCCATCCGCCATGCCGTGGGGTCGTCGGTGCTGGTCTGCGTCATATCGAGCATCGGCCTGTATTCGATCGCCGCGCTGATCGGCAGCGCCGCGCGCATCGAGGTGCTGTCGGTCTACATCTACCGGCTGCTGAATTTCTCCTATCCGCCCAAGACCTCGCAGGCCGTCATCATCGGACTGCTGCTGATGGTGGTGATCGCCTCGATCTGGCTGCTCCAGCGGCGCATCGCCGCGCGCACCGGACATGCGCAGATAGGCGGGATGGGCGTGCGCCCCAATCTCCTGGCACTGGGCGGCTGGCGCTGGCCGGCCCGGCTGGCCGTGCTGCTGTACGTGCTGCTGACCTCGGTGCTGCCGCTGCTGGCGCTGATCGTGGTCGCGCTGCAACCGTTCTGGCGTTCGCGCATCGTCCTGGCCGATCTCGCGCTCGACAATTTCGCGGAATTCGGCGCCTCGTCCGCGGCACGCGACGCGATCTGGAACAGCACCATGCTGGCCATCTGCGCCGCCACCGCCGCGGTCCTGGCCGCGGGGCTGATCGCCGTCGTGGCGCGCCACGCCGGCGGCCGGCGCGAGCAGGGCCTGGGCATCGTCACCAAGGTGCCCGCCGCCATTCCGCACATCGTCTTCGCGGTGGGCGTGCTCGTGGCCTTCGGCTTCGCCCCCTTCCGCCTGGGCGGCACCTGGCTGATCCTGCTGCTGGCCTATGTGGCCATCTACCTGCCCACGGCCTCGATCGCCGCCGAATCGTCGGTGCAGCAGGTCGGCAACCAGTTGACCGAGGCCTCGCGCATCTTCGGCGCATCGCCGACGCGCACGTTCCGCGCCGTCCAGCTGCCGCTGATCCTGCCCGGCCTCGCCGCGGGCTGGGCCTCGATCTTCGCGCTGGTGCTGGGGGAACTGAACGCGGCGGCGATCCTGTCGGGCCCCCGCAACCCCGTCATCGGCTACCTGATCCTCACCCTGTTCGACAACGGCACTTACTCGCAGCTCGCCGCCATCGGCAGCATCATCGGCGTCGTCTCGGCCATCGCCGTCTCCGCCGTGCTGCTGCTGGGGCGTCCCCGTTTCGCCCGCTCCGCGACCGCCTAGCGGCCTTCCTTTCCGCAGGAGACCCGACCATGCCGGACCCCGCTTCTTTCCCTGCCCGCCTGCTTCCCCTCGCCGCCGGCGGACTCGCCCTCGGCGCCGCCCTGGCCGTCTCCCCGCCCGCGTCCGCGCAGCAAGGCAAGGACGTGGAACAACCCGCCGCCCTCGTCAAGGCCGCCCAGGCCGAAGGGCAGCTCATGATCTATTCCTCGTCCGACGAGAACCAGAGCAAGACGCTGCTGGCCGCCTTCGAGAAACGCTATGGCATCAAGGGCAGTTTCATCCGCTTTCCCACCGGCCCGCTGATGCAGCGTTTCTCCACCGAGTACGACGCCAAGGACGTGCGGGCGGACATCGTCAGCGTCAGTTCCCCCGTGCCGTTCGAGCAGCGTCCGGACCGCTTCGCCAACGTCGACAAATCGGTACTGCCCAACCTGGGCAAGTGGCCGGAATTCCGCACGGCCGGCAAGCACTTCGTCTGGACCACCGACCTCGTCGCGCTGGCCTACAACACCGAACAGCTGAAACCGCAGGACGTCCCCAAGACCTGGTCCGACCTGGCCGATCCGAAATGGAAGGGCAAGTTCCTGCTGACCGATCCGCAGGTGGCCGACAACTACATGGGCTGGCTCGATGCCGTCGAACGGGCCCAGGGCATGGACCTGCTGCGCAAGCTGGCCGGGCAGAACTACAAGATCACGCAAAGCGGCGCCTCGGGCGCGCAAATGGTGGCCGCGGGCGCCTACGTCTTCAACGCCCCCACCTTCGCTTCTTTCTCCGCCCGGCTGCTGGAGAAGAAAGCGCCCATCGCCGTCCAGTACCTGGAAGGACCGGCCATCATGTCGCCGCGCAGCATCGCCCTCGTCGCCGACGCGCCGCACCCCAACGCGGCCCGGCTCTACCTGAACTGGCTGCTGTCGGAAGAGGCACTCAAGCTGACCTGCTCGATCAGTCCGACCTCGCTGGCGATGGCGCCGGACAGCAGCCGCGGCTGCATCGCCGTGCGTGGAGGCGTGGAGATGCGCTTCGACGTGCCCGAGGAACGCAAGCGCGCCCTGGCCAAGGCCCTGGGCGTCGCCCACTGAGCTGCTCACGACGCGGAAGGAGGCGCCATGACACCGATCTGCCAGACTTTCATCGACCACCCCGCTGCCTGGACCGCGCGCGAACTGGGAAGCCGCCGGGCCCTGGAACGCCCGTTGAAACAGGCCGAACTGGACGACCTCGCCCGGCTGCTGGACGAGACCGCCGGCAAGGCGCCGCAGGCCGTCACCCGCGACGACGTCCGCCAGCCCGCGCTGGTCGCGCTGCTGGACGAGTTGCGCGAGACCCTCATGCGCGGGCGCGGCGCCGTGCTGCTGACCGGCCTGGATCCGGCCCGCCACGATCCCGAACAGCTCGAGCGCATCTACTGGGCGCTGGGCACGCACCTGGGCGAGGCCGCCGTGCAAAGCCATGCCGGCGACAGGCTGGGCCGGGTCGAACGCGACGACAAGGACCCGGTCGCGCGCGGCTATCGCAGCGCGGGCGAGCTGGTCATGCACACCGATTCGTACGAGGTCGTCGGCCTGCAATGCATACGGTCGGCGGCGCACGGCGGGCAGAGCGCGCTGGTCAGTTCGCTGGCCATCCACAACGCGCTGCTGCGCGAACACCCCGACCTGCTGCCGGCGCTGTACGAGGGCTATTACCTCGCCATTCCCGAGGCGCGGCTGGGCAGCAAGCCCGTCACCGACGAGAAGATCCCGGTCTTCTGCTTCGTGGACGGACAGGTCAGCTGCATGTACGCGGGCAGCTTCATGCGCGAGGCCGCGAGACAAAAGGGCACGCCCCTGCCCGGCCGGCTGGCCGAGGCGCTGGAAGCCTTCTCCCGGGCCGCCGAGCGCGAGGACCTGGCGCTGCGCTTCATGCTGGCCCCGGGCGAGATCCTGCTCTGGCACAACTTCACCAACCTGCATTCCCGCACCGAATTCGAAGACGACGAACAGCACAGGCGCCTGCTGCTGCGCCTGTGGCTGACCGTCCCGCAGGGGCGCCCCGTCGCCCCCGAGTTCGGCGTGCGCGGCGCGGCCTATGCCCGCGTCTATCGCGAACGACTATCCTCCGGAGCCGCCTGACCATGCGAGTCATATTCAGCACCACGATCGCGCGCGAGCCGGTGCAGCGCGCGTTGAAGACCTTCGACGACCTGGACCTGGTGATCTGCGAGGACCTGGCCGACGTCGCGCCGCTGGTCCCCCAGGCCGACGCCCTGGTCCTGTCCGATCCGCGCGGCGCGCCGGGCCGGGCCATTGCCGAAGCGATGAAGCAGCCCGGCAGCAAGGTGCGCTGGGTGCAATTGCTGTCGGCCGGCGCCGCCGGCCTGCTGGCGCACGGCGTGCCGTCCGGCATCGTCCTCACCAACCAGGGCGGCGCCGTGGCGCCGGCCGTGGCCGAACACGGGATGGCCATGATCCTGTCCATGGCCCGCCGCATCCCCGCCATCTGCGACCGCTCGCTGCGCCACGAGTGGAGCAAGGCCTTCGACCCCCCGCTGGTGTCGCTGGAAGGCAAGACGCTGGCCATCGTGGGCTTCGGCAACATCGGCGCGCAGTTGGCGCGCCGCGCGGCCGGTTTCGACATGAAGATCGTCGGCCTGTCCCGGTCGCTGACCTCCAGCCCGCTGGCCGAGATGCGGCCCATGGAGGCGCTGGACGAGGTGCTGGCCGAAGCCGACGTCGTGGCGCTGTGCATCGCCGCGCTGCCCGCCACCCGGCACATCATGGACGCGGCGCGCTTCGCCGCGGCCAAGCCCGGCGCGCTCTTCATCAATCTGTCGCGCGGCGAGACCGTCGACCAGGCCGCGCTGCGGACGGCGCTGGAGACGGGCCACCTGCGCGGCGCCTTCATCGACGTCACCGATCCCGAGCCCCTGCCGGCGGACGATCCACTGTGGCGGGCCCCCAACCTGTTCATCTCCCCGCACACGGCCGGCGCGGGCAGCCCCCACACCGGCCGGCGCATCGCCGAGGTGGTCGGCGAGAACCTGCGGCGGTTCATGCGCGGCGACCCCCTGCTGCATCAACTCAAATCATGAAGATCGCCCGGATCGAACAATTCCACGTGGACGGCGGCTGGGACGACTGGTCGTTCCTGAAGCTGACCACGGACGACGGCCTGGTCGGCTGGTCCGAATTCAACCAGTCGCGCGGCCGGCGGGGACTGGCTTCGGTGGTGCGCGGCATGGCCGACCTGGTCATGGGCGAGGACCCCCGCGGCGTGGGACGGCTGTCGGCCAGGCTCTACGCCCTGACCCAGATGACCGCGGGCGGCTTGCAGGCGCTCGCCATCGGCGCCTACGAAAACGCCTGCCTGGACCTGAAGGCGAAGGCGCTGGGCATACCGGTATGCGAGCTGTTCGGCGGCGCCCTGCGCAGCGAGCTGCCCGTCTACTGGTCGCATTTCGGCATGTACCGGGCGCGCAACCTGGATCTGTTCGAGCGCGTCATCGGGGAAGCTCCGGTGCGCGGGCTGGATGACCTCAAGCGCCTGGCCGGGGAAGCCGCGCGGCGCGGCTTCCGGGCGCTCAAGACCAATCTCCTGGTGTTCCAGGACGGCAAGCCGGCGACCATCGGCCGGGGAACGGGCGCGTTCGAACTGAACATCGACCATGCCATCGAACGGCGCGTCGTCGACCAGCTTGCCGCGCTGCGCGAGGGCGGCGGCCCCGGCATGGGCCTGATGATGGACCTGAACTTCAATTACAAGACCGAAGGCCTGCGCCGCCTCGCCCGGGCGGTCGAGCCGCTGGCCCTGACCTGGCTGGAGATGGACAGCCACTATCCGGACGCGCTGGGCCTGATCCGCCGGACCACCTCCACCCCGATCGCGTCGCTGGAGACCGTGCTGGGCCGGCGCGCCTTGAAGCCTTACCTGGACGCGCAAGCCGTGGACGTGGGCATCGTCGACGTGGTGTTCAACGGCATGGCCGAGTCGGTAAAGATGGCCGCGCTGCTGGACGCCTGCGAGATCAACGTGGCCGCGCACAACTCCCATGGTCCGCTGGGGTCGCTGATGAGCGCGCATTTCTGCGCGGTCATCCCCAACCTGCGCTTCCTGGAATACGACGAGGACGAAGTGCCCTGGCGCCGGGAGCTGCTGACCCGGCCGTGGACGATGCGGGACGGCTGCTTCGTCCTGCCCGAGGGCCCCGGATGGGGCGCCGATATCGACGAGGAAGTGGCCCGGGCGCACGCCGCCGGCGACATGCCGGCCTAGCGTGCCCACCAAGGGCCCGACAAGAGGAGACGAAATCATGGCGATGAACGCAGTGGACAAGGGCCGGGACGAGGCGCGCCGCCGGTTCCTGCTGGTTTCGGCGGCGGGCCTGTGCTGCGCCGCGTCGGCGCGCAAGGCATGGGCCGCCACGGCGCTGCCGCAGGCCACCATGCTGGTCGGCTCGCCGCCCGGCGGCGCCACCGACAAGCTGGCCCGGATGTTCTCCGAAGGCCTGACCGGGCGCTACGCGGACCGCCTGATCGTCGAGAACAAGGCGGGCGCGGGCGGGGCCATCGCCTACGCCCACGTCAAGAACAGCGGCGTGCGCGATGGCAGCCTGATGTTCCTGTCGCCGGCCTACCCCATCGTGATTTCCCCGCACGTCGTCTCCACCCTGCCCTACGACCCCTTGCGCGACTTCGCGCCCGTGGGCATCGCGGGACGGTCCATGATGACGATCGCGATCGGCCCCGCCATTCCCGCCGAAGTAAAAACGCTGGCCGACTACGTCCAGTGGTGCCGCGACCATCCCGACCGGGCGCTGTATGCCGCGCAGACCGGATCGAGCCAGCATCTGGTTGGCACCAGTTTCTCGCAGGCGGCCGGCGTGAAGCTCGACAACGTGTCGTACAAGGGCGACGCCCCGGCCATGCAGGACCTGCTGGGCGGCCACGTGCCGGCCATCATCCTGCCCATCGCCAGCGCCATTCCGCAGCAACAGGCCGGCACCATCCGGGTGCTGGCGGTGACCGGCAGCAAACGGTCGCGCTTCCTGCCCGACATTCCCACCACCGGCGAGCTGGGCTACAAGGACATCGTGTTCCAGGACTGGCTGGGCGTCTTCATGCTGGCCGGCACGCCGGCGCCGGTGCTTGAGCGGATGAACACGGCGATGAACACGATCACCCGTTCCGCCCAGGGCCAGCAGGCGCTCGCCAATCTCGGTTTCGAGCCCGAGCAGGTCACGCCCGAGGTATTCGCCGGCATGGTCAAGGCCGACTACGAACGCTACCGCGGCATCATCGAGCGGACGCGCTTTCGCGAAGTATTCGACAAGTCGTTCGGCCGCTGATCGGCCGAACGACGCCAGTTCCACGGAAACCCCAGACATGCGCATCGCACCGCTCAATCCCTATGTCGGCGCCGAGATCGAGGACATCGACCTGGCCGCCGAGCACGCACCCGAGGTCTACCGCCGCATCCGCCAGGCCTTGGTCGACCACGGCGTCATCTTCTTCCGCGACCAGACCCTCACGTCCGAGCAATACGTCGCGTTGGCCCGCCGCTTCGGCCGCCCCACGGTACCGACCAGCGGCATCATCCCGCCCATCCCCGGTTCGGAGGAAATTGCCGAAGTCACGAAAGAACCTGGCCAGGACCGCAACATCGGCGGCAGCTGGCATACGGACCAGGCCTACCGCGAGGCGCCCAGCTGGGGCACGATGCTGCTGTGCCGGCAGGCGCCGGCCTCGGGCGGCGACACGCTGTTCATCAGCATGGCCTCGGCCTACGAGCACCTGTCCGAAGGACTGAAGCGCACGCTTGAACCGCTGCGCGCGGTCCACTCCAACGCCCGCGTGCAATCGCGCATGAAAACGGGACGGGCGCCGGATCCGGACATCACGCACCCCGTGGTCGTGCGGCACCCCGAAGGCGGCAAGCCCATCCTGTACGTGAACCCGGCCTACACGGTCCGCTTCGAGGGCTGGACCGAGGCCGAGAGCCGGCCGCTGCTCGAGTTCCTGTACCAGCACGCGCAGCAGCCCGCGCTGGCCTGCCGCTTCCGCTGGCGCGTCGGCTCGCTGGCGTTCTGGGACAACCACCAGACCTGGCACTTCGCGGTCAACGACTATGCGGCCGGCGAGCGGCTCATGCACCGCATCGTGGTCGACGGACCGGTGTTCGAGAGATAGCTTCCCGCCGGGCCGCGCCCCCTAGGCGCCGTGCCCGGCCCGGACGAATTCCGCGGCGATCAGCCCCGCCGCCTCGGACAAGCGGCCCAGGCACGCCCGTTCCATCTCCGGCGTCAGCAGTTCGGCGGGAAACGCCCGCGCCAGGCTGCCGATCACCTTCTTTTCTCCCGGCAGGAAGATGGGCACCGCCACGCCCGCCAGGTTGGGCGTGATCTGGCTGCGGCTGGTGGCATAACCGCGGCGCCGGATCGCGGCCAAGGCGCCGCGGAATTCTTCCCAGCCGCGCCCCAGGCCCGCCTGCGCGATCTCGTCGGCGCTGCGCAGATAAGCCTGCCGGATGCGATGAGGGGTGAAGAAAGCCAGCATCGCCAGCGAGGCCGCGCCGCGGAACAGCGGGAACGGCATGCCGCGCGAGCGCCGCACCGCGATGGACTCGCCTCGGTATTCCAGCGAATCGGGACCTTCCTTGTAGATGCACAGCACCTTGTCGCGATACAGGTTGTGCAACAGCAGCACGCTGCCGGGCTCGCGCACCGCCGGCAGCACCTTGCGGCCAGCCAGGTACAGCGGATCGGTCAGCACCAGCATGCGTTCGAGTTCGATGATGCGCGGCCCCAGCGCATACATGCCGCCCGACGACGGCGCCAGCACACCCGCATCGCACAGTTCCTTCACGTACCGGTAGGCCGTGGAGCGGGTATGGCCCAGCCGCGACATGACGTCCTCGACGCGCAGCAACGGGTGCTCGACGGACAGCAGTTCCAGCACCTCGAAGGCGCGGGCGAGCGTGGAAGCCGGACGGGCGTTGTCGGATGCGTTCACGGGGCGCTCGGGGCGGACATGGACCAGGATGGTGGGGCGGATTATACCGGCCACACTCCTGCAAAACCATTAATCCTAAATAATAGGATGTTTGACGAATCCCGAATTACGGAATAACCTGAAAAAAACGCCTCGGCATCACGGGGCACACAAGACCAAAGGAGACAACGGTGGCCGGTAATATCGAATGCGTCGTCCAAGGGGCCGACATCCTGGGCGAAGTCCCGCTCTGGTGCGGCCGCAGCCAACGCCTGTGGTGGGTGGACGTGCGGCGGCCAGCCCTGCAATCGTACGAACCCGCCACCGGCCGACACCGCGCGCAAAGACTGCCGCCCGAACTCCTGGTGGGCAGCATCGCGCTGCGCGAGACGGGCGGCTTCCTGCTGGCGACCAACCACGGCCTGTTCCTGTACGACCCCGATACCGGCGAAGCTCCCCGGCCCCTGCTGAACCCCGAACCCGACCAGCCCGACAACCGCCTGAACGACGGCAAATGCGACCGCCGCGGCCGCTTCTGGGTGGGGAGCATGCCCGATACCCGCCGCACGCCCGAAGGCCGGCTCTACCGCCTCGACCCGGACCACCGCTGCCACGTCATGCTGGACGATGTCGTGCTGCCCAACTCCATCGCCTGGAGCCCCGACGACCGCACGATGTACTTCGCCGATACGCACCGGCAGGTCATCTGGGCCTTCGACTACGACCTGGACGACGGTGCCATCTCCAATCGCCGCGTCTTCAAGGACTGGACGCACCAGGCCGGCCGGCCCGACGGCTCGACCGTGGACGTGGACGGCTGCCTGTGGAACGCGATGGTCGCCACCGGCCAACTGGTCCGTCTCACGCCCGAAGGGCGCGTGGACCGGGTCATCCAGATGCCGGTCACCAACCCGACCTGCCCCGCATTCGGCGGCGCGGGGCTCGACACGCTGTACGTCACCAGCCACTCGCAGCGCATCCCCGAGCTGGCCCGGGAACCGCTCGCCGGCGGACTGTTCGCGCTCGACGTGGGCGTGGGCGGCCTGCCCGAACCACGCTTCCGGGGCTGAACGCGGCACCCCGGCTTCGGCATCCGCACCGCGTCGACCACGACCATGGCCCAGCGCCATGGAGGAGACCTTCATGCAACGAGTTCGAACCTTGCTGTTCCTGCTGTCGTGCGCCGTCTCGGCGCCCTCGCCCGCGGCCGACGTCGTCAAGCTGGTCGTGCCCTTCGCGGCCGGCGGCCCGGTGGACCAGGTCGCGCGCATCATCGCGCCAGGACTGACGGCGGCGCTGGGCAAGACCGTGGTGGTCGAGAACCGCGGCGGCGCGGGTGGCGTCGTCGGCGCGAACTATGTCGCCAAATCGCCCGCCGACGGCGCGACGCTGCTGGTGGCGACCTCGGGCTACGTGATGTCCGCGGGCACGATGACGCAGTTGCCCTACGACCCGCGCAAGGACCTGGAACCCGTGGCGCTGATCGGCCAGGTCCAGACCCTGATGATCGCCCGCCCCGACCTGGGCGTGCGCACGCTGCGCGAACTCGTGGACAAGTCCAAGTCCGGGGCGCGCATCAGCTACGGCTCGTCCGGCGTCGGCTCCACCATGCACATCGGCGGCGAAATGGTGAACGTCTACACCGGCTCGCAGATGCTGCACGTCCCGTATCGCGGCGCGGCCCCGGCCATCGCCGACCTGCTGGCCGGACAGATCGACGCGCTGAACGCCGACGTGACCATCCTCGCGCCCTATGTGCGCGAAGGCAAGGTACGGGGCCTGGTGCTGTTCGACACGCAGCGCTCCAAGCAGCTTCCCGACGTGCCGACCTCGGTCGAGGCAGGCTACCCGGATCTGCAGATGAGCAACGCCTACGGCATCCTCGCGCCGGCCGGCACTCCCGAGGCCACCCGCCGGCAGCTGGAACAGGCCATCCTGAAGGTCGCCCGCTCGCCGGAAGTATCGGAACGGCTGGGCGGCATGGGGTTGATCGGCCCCATGGACACGGAACAATTCAAGGCCAAGCTGGCCAGCGACTTCGACCGCTGGATCCCCTTCCTGAAGAAGACCGGCATCCAGGTCCAGCCCTAGAGGAAACACGAGGAATCCCCCGCATGATCGTCGAGCACCGCACCTACACGCTCAAGCACGGCACCATGGACGATTACCTGCAACGCTACCGCGCGCACGGCCTGCCCGTGCAGATGCGGCACCTGGGCGGGCTGGTCGGCTTCTACGTGAGCGAAATCGGCCCCTTGAACCAGGTCGTCCACATCTGGGCCTACGCCAGCCTGGCCGAACGCGAACGGCGTCGGGGGCATCTGGAGGCGGATCCCGAATGGGCCGCGTTCAGGCAGATGAACCGGGGGTCGTTCGTCGCCCAGGAAGTGAAGATCATGAACGTGGCGCCGTTCTCGCCGCAACCCGCGCTGCCGGAAGACTAGTGCCCGGAGATACGGCCCCCGCGGGGGCCTATCTCCGGGACGGCGCACTAGCTCTGCACCAGCGCCCGGTGGCGCTGTATCCCCATCAGGATGCCCGCCGCGCATCCCAGCGTCAGCAACGCCGTGCCCCCATAGCTCATGAAGGGCAGCGGCACCCCCACTACCGGCAGGATGCCGCTGACCATGCCCATGTTCACGAAGGCATAGACGAAGAACACCATGGTCAGCGCCCCCGCCAGCAGGCGCGAGAAGACCGTGGGGGCGTTCGCCGCGATGGTCAGCCCCCGGGCCAGCAACAGCAGGTACAGGAACAGCAGCAGCAGGTTGCCGACAAACCCGAACTCCTCGGCGAAGACCGCGAAGATGAAGTCGGTGGTGCGTTCGGGAATGAAATCGAGATGGGTCTGCGTGCCCTGCATGTAGCCCTTGCCCAGCATCCCGCCCGAACCGACCGCGATGGCCGACTGGATCGTGTGGAAACCCTTGCCCAGGGGATCGGAGGCGGGGTTCAGGAGGGTGCAGACGCGGTGCTTCTGGTAGTCGTGCAGCACGACCCAGTCCAGCCCGTCCGTGCACAGGGTGTCTTCCAGCGAAACCAGGGTGCCCAGGGCGATCACGCTTACCAGCGTGATGGGGACCAGCAGACGGAACGACAGGCCGGCGAAGAACAGCACGAAGAACCCCGCGCCGAACACCAGCAGCGCGGTTCCCAGGTCGGGCTGCAGCACGATCAGCGAGAACGGCGTCAGCATCAGCACCGCGGCCACGATGAAGTCGCGGATCCGCAGGGTGCCCTGGTGCTTGTGGAAGTACCAGGCCAGCATCATCGGCACCGCGATCTTCATCACCTCGGACGGCTGGATGCGGGTGAAGCCCAGGTTCAGCCAGCGCGTGGCGCCCTTGCTGGTTTCGCCGGCGAACTCCACGCCGAACAACAGGACCAGTCCGACCAGATAGACCGGCAGGGCCAGCCGCATCAGCGTCTGCGGCGACAGTTGCGCCAGCAGCCACATCGCCAGCAGCGCGATGCCGTAGTTGCGCAACTGGTCGGCGAAGCGGCCGTCGAAGCCGCCTCCGGCCGAGTACATGGACATCAGCCCGATGCCGGCCAGGGCCATCAGGATCAGCAGCATGGGAGCGTCGAACACCGCGACGGTGCGCAGCATGACGGCGCGCCAGGTCAGCCGGTTGAACAGGCCCGGTCCATCAATCACCGGAAGCCTCCACAGGTTGGGGTGGCGTGTCGGGCACGGGCCCGCCCGGGCGCTTGCCCAGCAGCCAGAAATCGAATACCTGCCGCGCGACGGGAGCCGCCACCGTGGCGCCCCAGCCGGCGTTCTCGACGATCAGGGCCACCGCGATACGCGGATGGTCCAGCGGCGCGAAGGCCATGAACAGGGCGTGGTCGCGCAGCCGCTCGTCGATGCGGCTGGCGTTGTAGCGTTCTCCCGAGCGCAGGCTGTAGACCTGCGCCGTGCCGGTCTTGCCCGCCGCGACGTAGGGCGCGCCGGCGAAGGCCCGCGCCGCCGTGCCGCTGCGCGTGACCGAGGCCATGGCCTGCTTGATCATCTTGATGTTCTCGGGCTTGAGCGGAATGCGGTAGCTCTCGTGCGGGACGGTCAGGGTCTGCTCGCCGGTGGCGCTGTCCTGCAATGACTTGACCAGGTGGGGCTTCATGTAGACGCCGTCGTTGGCCAGCACCGAGGTGGCCTGCGCCAGTTGCAGCAGCGTGAACGCGTTGTAGCCCTGGCCCACGCCGATGGAAATGGTCTCGCCCGCGTACCAGCGCTGCTGCTCCGGCTTGGAATAGGCCCGCCGCTTCCAGGCGGTGGACGGCAGGATGCCGGTCTTCTCCCCGCCCAGGTCGATACCGGTGATCTGGCCGAAACCGAAGGGTTTCATGAAGTCGTGGATGGCGTCCACGCCCAGGTCGGCGGCCAGCGAATAGAAGTAGGTATCGGACGAGACTTCCAGCGCGCGGCGCATGTCTATCGTGCCGTAGGCCCGCTCCCCGGAGTTGCGGTAGCGCCGGTCGCCGAACTCGAAATAGCCGGGGTCGTACATGGTGCCGGTGAAGGTCCGCTTGCCGAGTTCGAGCCCGGCCAGCGCCATGAAGGGCTTGTAGGTGGAGCCGATGGGATAGGTGCCGTACAGCGGCCGGTTGATCAGCGGACGATCGGGCGATTCGTTCAGCGCCTTCCAGTTGTCCACGTCGATGCCATCGACGAACAGGTTGGGATCGAACGACGGGCGGGAGACAAAGGCCAGGATGTCGCCCGTGGCGGGCTCGATCGCCACCAGCGCGCCGCGCCGGTTGCCGAATGCCGTCTCGGCGATCTTCTGCAGCTCGACGTCGATGGACAGGACCAGGTTCTTGCCCGAGACCGGGGGCGTGCGCGACAGGGTGCGCACCGCGCGGCCCGAGGCGGTCACCTCGACCTCCTCCACGCCGGTCTTCCCGTGCAAGACCGCCTCGTAGGACTTCTCCAGGCCTTCCTTGCCAATGTAGTCGGTACCCCGGTAGTTGGAAATAGTGCCATCTTCCTCCAACCTGTTGATATCGCGCTGCGAAATCCGCCCTATATAACCGATCACATGCGCCGCGGTCTCGCTCTGCGGATAGTTGCGCAGCAGCCGCGCGCGGATCTCCACGCCCGGAAACCGATAGGCCTGGGCAGCGAAGCGGGCGACTTCCTCATCGGTCAGCCGGCTGCGTATGGGCAGGCTCTCGAAGCGCCGCGACTCACCCAGCAACTGGCGGAAGCGCCGGCGGTCGCGGGCGTCGATGTTCACCACCCCGCCCAGCTGATCGATGGTCTCGTCCAGCTTGCCCGCCTTGGACGGCGTGATTTCCAGGGTATAGGCCGAATAGTTGCGGGCCAGCAGCGCGCCATTGCGGTCCACGACGATGCCCCGATGGGGCGTGATCGGCACGACCGAGATGCGGTTCTGCTCGGCCCGGGCGGCATAGGCGTCGTGGTTGGCGACCTGCAGGTACCAGAACCGGGACCCGAGCAGACCGAAACAGGCGAGAACGAGCCCCACCGCCACCAGCAGGCGCAGGCGGAAATGCTGGAGTTCGCGCTCGGTATTCTTGAGTTCGGTCATGTGCTGCGGAAACCCGGCCCTCGTGGGGCCGGACGGTGTTACAGGGTGCCGGGGCTTGCCAAGCCTAGATGGGCCGGGTGTCGTCGGGATCCACCGGCCTGCGCTGGGGTGCCTGCAGGATCCAGCCCGCCAGCGGCCACAGCAGGGCCGAGATCACGCTGTTCAGCGCCCACCACCAACCAGGCCAGGTGCCGTCGAGCCAACCGCGGATAGAGAATACCGTGAGTTCGGAGACGAAAAAAACCGGCAGCACGTGCAAGGCCTGCAGCCAGGGCGAGAACCACGACAGCCGCCGGTGCATCAGCAGGGCCAGATAGACCATCAGGGTGTAGGACAGCGCGTGCTCGCCCAGCCGGGCCGATCCGTGCACGTCCATCAGGATGCCGAAGACGAAGGCGGTCAGCATGCCTACTCGCCTGGGCTCGTGGACGCTCCAGAATACCAGGCAGATCGCCAGCACGTCGGGGATACCGCCCACCTGGCCCCAGGGCAGCAGGTTGAGCAGCCAGGCCAGGAACAGCGTGAGCCAGATGAACCGGGGCTCGACGGGCAGGAGCAGGTGTTCGGCCGGCACCCGGGAACGTGGCAGCGTGGAGGGCGCTTTCAACGCAAGCCCCCCCCTGCGCGCTGACGCGCGCCCCCCAGGGGGCGGCACCGGTGGACCGGCCAGGCCGGATCCACGGTGCCCTGGATGAGGAGATCTGCTTTCATCGGCTGGTGGCGCGTGGCTTTATGGATGACGGGGGCGACTTCTTGGACGGCTCGCTTTTGGAGGGTTCGTCCCCGGTCGCGCCGAGAAGTTCCTGCGGCGTCGGGGTCTGCAGCACCAGGAAGTGCCGATAGCGGTCGACGCCGGCCACCGGCTTGCACAGGATGCGCGCGAAGCCGGAACTCGCATCGCGCTCGACGGATTCGACCGTGGCCACGGGCAGGCCTTCGGGATAGATGCCGTCCAGCCCGCTGGTGACCAGGGTGTCTCCCACCTGGATATCGGCGTCGGACGCCATGAACCTGAGGCCCAGCCGGCCCGGGATCTCGCCCCCGGAGGTGATGCCGCGCAAACCGTTGCGCAACACCTGGATGGGAATGGACTGCACACGATCGGTCAGCAGCGCGACCTCGGAGGTCATGGGAGAAGTGCGCACGACCTGCCCCACCACGCCGCCATCGTCGATGACCGGCATGCCGGCGCTGATCCCGTAGTGGCTCCCTTTGTCGATGATGAGGCGGCGCGAGAAAGCATCGCGCGACTCGTACAGCACCTGCACCAGGACCGCGGGGGCCGGGACGCGCTCGCCGGCGCCCAGCAGCCGGCGCAGCTGGGCGTTCTCGGAAGCCAATTGCGCGGCCTGGGCGGTGGACTGGGCCATCTCGATGCGCTGGCGGCGCATCAGCTCGATTTCCTGCTGGACGCTGCTGTTGACCTCGAAGAAATCGGCCACGTAGCGCACACCGTCGCGCGGCAGCAGCATGACGCGCTGGAACGGATACAGCACGACGCTGACCGCTTCGCGCAAGGCGTCGAGCGCGCGCATGCGGGTGTCGACCACCAGCATGACCAGCGACAGGAAAACGAAGAACGCCAGCCGGACCAAGGCCGGCGGCCCCTGCTTGAAAAACGACGGTGGACTGTATTGCATGGAAGTGTGTCCAGCGTCCGGCGATGCCGGGACAGGTCCCGAGGAAAAAACACCGGGGCGAACCGCTTGTCAGCCGCTTCGCCCCGTCGCGATGACAACCACGAGGAAAGATTACTCGTTCGTGAAGATGGCGCCCAGTTTGTCCATGCGCTCGAGCGCCTGGCCGCAGCCGCGCACCACGCAGGTCAGCGGGTCTTCGGCCACGATGACGGGCAGGCCGGTTTCTTCCTGCAACAGGCGGTCGAGGTCGCGCAGCAGCGCGCCGCCGCCGGTCAGCATGATGCCCTTCTCGGTGATGTCGGCGCCGAGTTCGGGCGGGGTCTGCTCCAGCGCGATCTTCACGGCCGAAACGATCTGGTTCAGCGGATCGGTCAGCGCCTCCAGGATTTCATTGGAAGAAACGGTGAAGCTGCGGGGAATGCCTTCGGACAGGTTGCGGCCCTTGACTTCCATTTCCTTGACCTCGGAGCCGGGGAACGCCGATCCGATGGCCTTCTTGATGAGTTCGGCCGTGGGTTCGCCGATCAGCATGCCGTAGTTGCGGCGGATGTAGTTGACGATGGCCTCGTCGAACTTGTCGCCGCCGACACGCACCGAACCCTTGTAGACCATGCCGCCCAGCGAGATCACCGCGACCTCGGTGGTGCCGCCGCCGATGTCCACCACCATCGAGCCGCTGGCGTCGGAAACCGACAGGCCGGCGCCGATGGCCGCGGCCATGGGTTCCTCGATCAGGAACACCTGGCTGGCGCCCGCGCCCAGCGCGGACTCCCGGATCGCCCGGCGCTCGACCTGCGTGGAACCGCAGGGAACGCAGATGATGATGCGGGGGCTGGGGGCGAACAGGCCCTTGGGGTGGACCATGCGGATGAACTGCTTGAGCATCTGCTCGGTCACGGTGAAGTCGGCGATCACGCCGTCTTTCATGGGACGGATGGCCTCGATGTTGCCGGGCACGCGGCCCAGCATCTGCTTGGCTTCCTTGCCCACCGCCTGGATCGTCTTCTTGCCGCTGGGCCCGCCTTCCTGGCGGATGGCCACCACCGAGGGTTCGTTCAGCACGATGCCCTTGCTGCGGACGTAGATCAGCGTGTTGGCGGTGCCAAGGTCGATCGCCAGATCATTGGAAAAATAACTGCGCAGGAAACTGAACATCGGGAATCTTTTATGAAGAACGGATGCGGGGTGGGCGGGTCCGGTAAACGTGAAATGATAACTTATAATCCTGCTTCAATACCCTGAAACTGCATCAAAGTTCTGCATTATTCCCGATTCTGCGGCCTTCGAAGCAGTGCTACGACCCACCCGGCCCCGAAGCGCGCCAGAGCCCCGTCCGACGCCGTTTCGCCGCCTTTCCATCACACTGCCATGGCGCTTACCGAAACCGACGTCTCGCGCATCGCGCGGCTGGCCCGTCTCGAACTTGCGGGAGATACCCAGGCCCGCGTCCTGAAGGACCTGAACGGCATCTTCGGCCTGATCGAGCAACTGCAGGCGGTCGATACCCAGGGCGTGGAACCGCTCACCCATCCCATCTCGGCCATCGAGGACGTCGCCCTGCGCTTGCGCGAGGACGCCGCCACCGAGCCGGCCACGCCCGCGGCGCGCGACGCCCTGCTGGCCAATGCCCCGGCCCTCCAGGACGGCCTGTTCCTGGTGCCCAAGGTCATCGAGTAAGTCCATGACACAACCCCTGCACACCGAATTCGCCGGCATCGCCGAACTGCGCAAGGCCCTGGAAGAGCGCCGGGTCTCGGCCGCCGAGCTGGCGCAAAGCGCGCTCGACGCCATCGCCGCCCGCCACGAGCTCAATGCCTTCCTGCACGTGGACCCCGACCTGACGCTGGCCCAGGCCCGCGCCGCCGACGCCGCGCTGGCGAGCGGCCAGGCCGGCCCGCTGGCCGGCATCCCCATCGCCCACAAGGACGTCTTCGTCACCCGCGGCTGGCGCACCACCGCGGCCAGCGCCATGCTGAAGGACTACGTCAGCCCCTTCGACGCCACCGTGGTCGAACGGCTGGCGGCGGCGGGCGCGGTCACCCTGGGCAAGCTCAACTGCGACGAGTTCGCGATGGGCTCGTCCAACGAGAACTCGGCCTACGGCCCCGTCCTGAACCCCTGGGACACCGCGGCCGTGCCCGGCGGCTCGTCCGGCGGCTCGGCCGCCGCGGTCGCCGCGGGCCTGGCCGTGGGCGCCACCGCCACCGACACCGGCGGCTCGATCCGGCAGCCGGCATCGCTATGCGGCGTCAGCGGCATCAAGCCCACCTACGGCACCGTATCCCGCTACGGCATGATCGCCTACGGCTCCAGCCTGGACCAGGGCGGCCCCATCGCCCGCCATGCGCGCGACCTGCTCGAACTCCTGGATCCCATCACCGGCTTCGACCAGCGCGACTCCACCAGCCTGGAGCGCTGCGGCGCCGAGGCCAACGCCCCCGGCCGCGTGCGCGCGGCGTTCGACGCATTCGCCGCCAAGGCCCGGGGCGACAAGCCGCTGGCCGGCCTGCGCATCGGCATTCCGCGCGAATTCTTCGGCGCCGGCCTGGCCGACGACGTGCGCATGGCCATCGAGACCGCCTTGCAGCAGTTCGAGGCACTGGGCGCGCAGCGGGTGGACATCTCCCTGCCGCGCACGGAACTGTCCATCCCGGCCTACTACGTCATCGCTCCGGCCGAGGCGTCGAGCAATCTCTCGCGCTACGACGGCGTACGCTACGGCCACCGCGCGGCCGAATACCGCGACCTGGCCGACATGACCAGCCGCTCGCGCGCCGAAGGCTTCGGCCTGGAAGTGCAGCGCCGCATCCTGACCGGCACCTACGTGCTGTCGCACGGCTGCTACGACGCCTACTACCTCCAGGCGCAGAAGGTCCGCCGGCTGGTGGCGGACGATTTCCAGAAGGCGCTGCGGGACCAGTGCGACGTGATCGTCGGCCCCGTGTCTCCCTCCGTGGCCTGGAACCTGGGCGAAAAGACCGACGACCCGGTGGCCATGTACCTGGCCGACATCTACACGCTCAGCCTGAACCTGGCGGGCCTGCCCGGGGTCTCCATCCCCTGCGGCTTCGGCCTGGGCCCGGTGCATGGCCAGCGCCCGGTCGGCCTGCAGATCATCGGCAATTATTTCGACGAAGGCCGGTTGCTGGCCATCGCCGATGTTTTCCAACGAACCACGGATTGGCACACTCGCCGCCCCGGCAGCCTGTGACCTCCGCAGCGGAATGAACGTATGAACTGGGAAGTCGTCATCGGTCTGGAAACGCACGTGCAACTGTCCACGGCGTCCAAGATCTTCTCGGGCAGCAGCACCCGCTTCGGGGCCCCGGCCAATATGCAGGCCAACGCCGTGGACCTCGCGCTGCCGGGCACGCTGCCGGTCATGAACCGGGGCGCGGTCGAGCGCGCCATCAAGCTGGGCCTGGCGCTGGGCTCGCATATCGCCCCGCGCTCCGTCTTCGCCCGCAAGAACTACTTCTATCCCGACCTGCCCAAGAACTACCAGATCAGCCAGTACGAGATCCCGGTGGTGCAGGGCGGCTCGCTCACCTTCTTCGTGGGCGAGCGGGAAATGACCATCAACCTGACCCGGGCCCACCTGGAAGAGGACGCGGGCAAGTCGCTGCACGACGACTTCGCCGGCCCCCACGGCGAAAAGTCCACCGGCATCGACCTGAACCGCGCCGGCACCCCGCTGCTGGAAGTCGTATCCGAGCCCGAGATGCGCTCGGCCGAGGAAGCCGTGGCCTACGCCAAGGCGCTGCACGCGCTGGTGGTCTGGCTGGGCATCTGCGACGGCAACATGCAGGAAGGCTCGTTCCGCATCGACGCCAACGTGTCCGTGCGGCCGGTCGGCCAGAAGGCGTTCGGCACCCGCACCGAGACCAAGAACGTCAACTCGTTCCGCTTCCTCGAGCGCGCCATCCAGTACGAAGTGCGGCGCCAGATCGAACTGATCGAGGACGGCGGCAAGGTGGTGCAGGAAACCCGGCTGTACGACCCCGACCGCGACGAGACCCGCAGCATGCGGTCCAAGGAAGACGCGCACGACTACCGCTACTTCCCGGATCCCGACCTGCCGCCGCTGGTCATCGCGCCGGACTGGATAGACCGCGTGCGCGCCGACATGCCCGAGCTGCCCGGCGCCAAGCGCGCCCGCTTCGAGGCCGACTACGGCCTGCCCGCCTACGACGCCGCCCAGCTCACCGGCAGCCGCGACACCGCCGACTTCTTCGAGGCCACCGCCAAGGCCCTGCCCGCCGGCCAGGCCAAGCTGGCCGCCAACTGGATCATGGGCGAGCTGGCCGCCGCGCTGAACCGCGACGAGAAGGACATCGCGCAAAGCCCCGTCTCCAGCGCCCAGTTGGGCAAGCTGCTGGCGCGCATCGCCGACGGCACGGTTTCGAACAAGATCGCCCGCGACGTATTCGCCGCCATCTGGCAGGGCGAACAAGGAGGCGACGCCGATGCCATCATCGAGTCCCGCGGACTGAAGCAGATCAGCGACACCGGCGCCATCGGCCAGATGATCGACGACGTGCTGGCCGCCAATCCCGCCATCGTGGCCGAATACCGCGCCGGCAAGGACAAGGCCTTCAACTCGCTGGTCGGCCAGGTGATGAAGGCCGCCAAGGGCAAGGCCAATCCGCAGCAGGTCAACGAGCTGCTGAAACAGAAGCTCGCCTAGCGGCCGGCCATGGCACAGGGCGAACGCTGGCTGATCCGCCACGGGCAAAGCACGGCCAATGCCGGGGCGCCCACCTCCGAGGTGGGCGCCAGCCCGCTGACGGCGCTGGGCCGCGAACAGGCGCAGCGCGCCGCCCGCCAGGTCGACCGCGGCCCCGACCTGCTGATCGTCTCCCCCTTCCTGCGCGCGCAGGAAACCGCCGCGCCCATCCTCGAACGATGGCCCGGCACGCCGATGCAGGTCTGGCCCATCCAGGAGTTCACCTACCTGTCGGCCATCAAGTGCGCGGGCCTGACCGTGCACGAACGCCGGCCGCTGGCCGATGCCTATTGGCAGCGGGCCGATCCCGGCTATCGCGACGGCGACGACGCCGAATCGTTCGCCGGGTTCGCGGACCGGCTGCGCGCCTTCGACGAGCGCTTGCGCGCCCTGCGCGGCTTCATCGTCGCCGTGGGGCACGGCCAGTTCTTCCACGCCTACCAGCTCGCGCTCGCGCGGGGACTGGAGACCACGCCGCAATGGATGCGGCGCTTCCGCGAGACCGACCTGGCATCGCCCATCGGGAACGGGCAGATCGTGCGCATCGAGGCGACGGCCCACGCGCTGCGTTGACGCGGCGCCACGGGCGATTCTTCCCGGTTCTCGGGAGATAAGTTTCTTTCATTACGGCGGCGGCGCGCATCGCGCCCACAATGTGCCGGCACACATCAAGGAGCCGCGCATGACCATCGAACGCCTGAACGAAAACGCCCACATGAGCAAGATCGTGATCCACGACAACCTCGTCTACATGTCGGGGCAGGTCGCGGACGATCCGTCGCAGGACTTCGACGGCCAGTTGCGCCAGATCCTGGCCAAGCTCGACGCCCAGCTAGAGGGCATAGGCCTGGACCGCAAGCACATCCTGAGCGCCATGGTCTGGATCGACGACTACAAGAAGTGGCCCAAGCTCAACGAGATCTGGGACCAGTGGGTGATCGCGGGCCACAAGCCGGTGCGTTCCTGCGTGGAGGCCAGGCTGGCCTTTCCCGAATACGAGGTCGAGATCGCCGTGACCGCGGCGCGCAAGCTGTAGTCCAACGCCCCTCCGGGCACACGAGGCGCATCATGATCCCGACCCTTATCCGGCGAGCCTCGCTCGCCTTGCTGTTCGCGGCGGTGGCTCCGACCGTTCTGGCCCAGGAGCCCCTGAAGCTGGTGGTGGGCCTGCCCGCGGGCGGCAACTTCGACATCATCGCGCGCCTGCTGGCGGACAAGCTGCGCATCTCGCTGAACCAGCCGGCCATCGTCGAGAACCGGCCGGGCGCGCAGGCCCGGCTGGCCATCCAGCACGTGAAGGCGGCCGCGCCGGACGGCAACACGCTGGTGGTGGCGCCGGGCGCGACCATCTACCTGTATCCGCACGTGTTCAAGCAACTGGGCTACGACCCGTTCACCGATCTCGCGCCGGTGGCCAAGCTGCCGACCTGGGAACTGGGGCTGGCGGTGCCGGCCTCGTCCCCGGCCCGCAGCCTCCAGGATTTCCTGGCCTGGGCCAAGGCCCATCCGGCGGCGGCCTTCTACGGCACGCCGTCGGCGGGCAGCATCCAGCATTTCCTGGGCGTCTCGCTGTCGCAGACGACCGGCATCCGGATGGAGCACGTCGGCTACAAGGGCGCCGCCGAGGTCATCACCGCGCTGGTCGGCGCGCAGATCCCGGCAGCGATCCTGAACATAGGCGAGATGCTGAACCTGCAGCAGGCCGGCAAGGTCCGCATCCTGGCCACCTTCGGTTCGCAGCGGGCGGCGGAGCTGCCGGACGTGCCCACGGCGGCGGAACTGGGCCTGCGCATGGGTCCGGCCCAGGGCTGGGGCGGCATCTATGCGCCGGCGCGCACGCCGGATGCCCGCATCGCCCAGCTCAACGCGGCCATCGTCCGCGCCTTGAAGGAGCCCGACGTGCGCGCGAAGCTGGCCCAGATGGGCATGACGCCGGTGGACAGCACGCCCCGGCAACTGGACGAGCAAGGCCGCCGTGAACTCGAACAATGGCGCCAAGCCGTGCAAGCCTCGGGCTTCAGTGCAGACTGACTCCCCCTACGCCAAGGAAGCAACGATGTTTTCATTGACTACCCGTTCGGTGCATGGCGTGCCGACCGGCTGTTTGCAGACCGCCCAGGGCTGCTACCCGATCGCGGCATCGGCCCGGGCGCTGGGGCTGGACACGATGCCGGACGCCCTGGTCGACCTGTTCCGCGACTGGGCCGCCCACCAGTCCGGGCTGGCGCGCATCGCCGCCGCCGAAGGCGAGCTGCGCGCGCTGGCCGTGCCGGCCGACGCCCCCGAGCTGGCGCCGCTGCAATATCCCGGCAAGGTCCTGTGCGCCGGCGCCAACTACTACGACCACCTGGCCGAGATGAAGGTACCCGACGCGCACGACAAATCCGCGCAGCGGCTGTTCTTTTTCTTCAAGCCCGCGCGGCAGGCGGTGGTGGGACCCGGCGCCACCGTGCGCATTCCGCGCGGCTGCCAGTCCTTCGACTGGGAGATCGAACTGGCGCTGGTGATCGGCCGCGAGGCGCGCGCGATCGCGGCCACGGACTGGCGCGAGCACGTCGCGGCCTATTGCGTGGCGATCGACTTTTCCGCCCGCGACCTGAACCGCGCGCCCGAGACCTTCTACAAGTTCGACTGGGTCGCGGGCAAGGCGCACGACACCAGTTGTCCGCTCGGCCCGCTGGTGCCGGCAGCCTTCGTTCCCGACCCGCACGACCTGGCCATGCGCCTGGACGTCAACGGCGACGTCCGGCAGGACGCGCGCACCTCGGGCATGATCTTCGACATCGGCGAACAACTGGCGACGCTGTCCCGCATCATGACGCTGGAGCCCGGCGACGTGGTGCTGACCGGCACCCCCGCCGGCGTAGGCGCCGCGCGCCGCAGCTTTCTTGCCGCGGGCGACGTGGTCAGCGTGCGGATCGAGTCCCTCGGCGGCCTGCGGGTGGAGATCCAACCGCCGCTGGACTGACGGGGCGCGGGCGGGCGCCCGCTTCCCGGGCCCGCGCCTCCAGCCCCGCGATCTCGTGCACCACGTCCAGGAAATGGCCGACCGCCGGCGAGACCGGACGATGGGCATGGGTGATGACGCCCACGGGCGGGATGGTCAGCGGCAGGTCAAAGGGCAGGATGGCGAACAGCCCCTGGTCGCGGTAGTACGCGGCCACGCGTCCCGGCACCACGGCCAGCATGTCGGACTTCTGGATCACCGCCTGGCTGAGCAGCAGCGACGCGGTCTCCACGCGCGGCCGGGGCACCGCCACGCCGGCTTTCACGAACATCTGCTCGAACTGGGGCCGCATCGGCGCGAATTCGGTGGGCAGTATCCATTGCGACGCGGCCAGCTCGGACAGGTCCAGCCGACGCCGGCGCGCCCAGGGATGGCCGCTGCGCACGACCACGCAGACGGGCTCGTCATACAGCAGCTCGCTCTCGAAGGCCGGATCCTGGGTGGCCGCCGTCAGGCGGCCCAGCACCACGTCCAGTTCCTGCCGCGCCAGCGCCGGCAGCAGCACCTCGTTGCTGCCTTCGGTGGCCAACACCACCACGTCCGGCCAGCGAGCATGCAGCCGGTCCAGCGCCGTGCCCAGCAGCACCGACACCGCCGCCGGGAACACGCCTACCCGCACGCGCCCGTGCGCGCCCTCGCGTATCAACTGGACCTCGGTCAGGGAATCGCCCACGCTGCGCAGGATGCTGCGGGCCCATCGTATGGCCGCTTCGCCGCCCGGCGTAGGCCGCAGCCCGCTGGAAGAGCGCATGAACAACTGCGTACCGTAGATGTCCTCGGCATCGCGCAGCAGCTTGCTGGCGGCGGGCTGGGTCATGCTGAGCCGCGCCGCGGCCTTGTGGATGCTGCCGGTATTGTCCAGCACGTCGAGCAGTTCCAGGTGCCGCAGCCGTAGCCGGCCCCGCACGCGGTTGTCCAGCCGGATGTCCATGTCCTTGCTCCCCTGGTCTCCCGTCCGCGGCGCGGCAGGCCCGTTCATGCCTTGTCCCCATACACGGTGTCGCACCAGGACGCCGACGCGCCCAGCGCCGCCGACAACGCGCGGCCATGCGCCATCAGGCGGCCGCGGTGGCCGGCACCGCCCGGCTCTACCCGCTGCGCCAGGCCGGACAGCGTCAGCGCTCCCGAGAATGCATCCTGGTCGCCGAACACCGGCACCGACCAGGACGTGACGAACTGATGGTAAAGACCGCTCGAATGCGTGGGCAGGTCCTCGGGCAGCGCGATCCGCCGGTCTCCCACGACCCAGACCTGGAAGACCTGGCCGGTGGCGCTGTCGTCGAAGGGCAGCAGGCTGCCCGCCGTGAGCTGGTCGTGCAGGCCCTCGTGCGGCTGGATGCGGAACAGGCACAAGCGCTGGCCTTCGCTGGGCACATAGTAGGACGCGGTTTCCCCGCTCAGCCGCGACAGCTCGCGCAACTGCGGCACGACAACATCGGCCAGCCGGAAACTGCGCTCGCACACCCGGCCCAGGTACAAGACCCGCGGGCCCAGCGAATAGCGGCCGTCGGCGTGGCGCACCACATAGCGCGTGCGCACCAGCGAGTTCAGCAGGCGATAGATGGTGGTCTTGTGCAGCGGCAGGCGCGCGGCGAAATCAGCCAGGCTGAGACGATCGGCGTCCAGCCGGAAACAGTCCAGGACGGCCATGGCCCGCTCCACGGCGATCACGCCTTCGTTGCTCATGCGGCTTTCCTCGCGCGCCCATGGTTGTTGTATAGAGTACAACGAAATTGTATGGATTAAAGTCCCCTTCGAACGGCCGCGCCCGTGCCGCCGTCCCCTTCCAGGAGCTCGCATGACATCCGCCCTCGAACATCCCGACTGGCTGGCTTCCTCGCTGCTGGCCGACGTCGGCGCCTACGCGCTGGCCGCGCGCATCAAGCCGCTGGACCCCGCCTGGCGGCTCTGGGGGCCGGCCCTGCCGATATCCGTTCCCCCGGGCGACAACCTCGCCATCCATCACGCGCTGACCCTCGGCCGGGCCGGCGAAGTACTGGTGATCGATGCCCAGGCCTATCGGGAGCGCGCCGTCATGGGCGGCATCATGACCACCCAGGCCAAGGCCGCCGGCCTGGCCGGCGCGGTCATCGACGGCGCGATCCGCGACAGCCTGGAGCTGGTCGGACTCGGCCTGCCCGTGTTCGCGGCGGGCGCGCATCCGGCCGGCCCATCGAAAAAGGGCGACGGCAGCGTGCTGCATCCCATCGTCTGCGCCGGCGCCCCGGTGCGCGCGGGCGACTGGATCCATGGCGACTGCGACGGCGTCGTGGTCGTGCCGCGGGAACGCAAGGACGAACTGCTGGGCGCCGCCCATGCGAAATACCTGCGCGAGCAGGAGCGCATGGCCGCCATCGCCCGTGGCGATCTCAAGCCGGCCTGGCTGGATGCGGAACTGGCCCGCGCCGCCCTTGCCGTGGGCACCCGCTAGCGCGCGTGCCGCGCCTTCGCCGATAACCAACGAACCGGAGACGACTCATGTATCGACGCCCCCTCCTGGCCGGCGCCCTCGCGGGCGTGGCCCTGTGCGCCGCGCCCAGCGCCGGCGCGCAATCCTATCCCGCCAAATCCCTGCGCTTCGTCGTGCCGTTCGCCGCGGGCGGCCCGGCCGACGTGGTGGCGCGCGAAGTCGCCACCAAACTCGGCCAGCAACTGGGCCAGACCATCGTGGTGGAAAACATGGGCGGCGGCCACGGCGTCCCGGCCATGAACGCCGTCGGCCGCGCGGCCCCCGACGGCTACACCCTGCTGATGGCGGCTTCGGGCAACGTCACCATCCAGCCCCTGACCATGCGCACCAGCGCCGAGGCGATGAAACGCCTCATGCCGGTCGGCATGGTGTCCAGCAGTCCCCACGTGCTGGTCTCGACGACGAAAATTCCCGTCAGCAACGTGCAGGAACTGATCGACTACGCCCGCCAGCATCCCGGCAAGGTGAACTTCGGCTCGGCCGGCACCGGGGGCGTGGCGCACCTGGGCATGGAACTCTTCAAGGCGCTGAGCCGTACCGAGATCGAGCACATTCCCTACAAGGGCACCTCGCAGGTGATGGTGGACCTGGCCTCGGGCGAGGTCCAGGCCCTGTTCAGCAGCATGCCCTCGCTGAAGGCGCTGATCGACAAGGGCTCGATCCGGGCGCTGGGCTTGACGGCTCCCAGCAAGGCGTCGGACACCGCCAGCCTGCCGCTGATCTCGGCCACGCTGCCCGGCATGGAATACACCACCTGGTATGGCCTGTACGCGCCGGCGGGCACGCCGCAGCCGGTGATCGACAAGCTCAACGCCGAACTGCGCAAGACGCTGACCGACCCCGCGCTGGTGGCCCGCATGCGGGAACAGAGCGTGGACCTGATCGCCAGCACCCCCGCCGAACTGGACGCCCGCACGAAGCAGGACACCGGGAAATGGGGCCGGCTGATCAAGGAAGAAAACCTGAAGATCGACTGACCGCCGCGCCTGGCGGCAGCATCTCGCCCCGGGACCGGCCAGCCGGTTCCGGGGTTTTTTCATATCTTCTCAATAATTGAAATACGAACGATATTGAGAATTAATCTTGATTAAAATCCGTATTTGCTCAAGAATCCTGGGTTCGTTCGTTTCTGCGCCCTCGCCGGCCCGGTTGGTCCCATGCCCAGTCCGTCCTCCTTTCGCCCCACGCCGTCCCGCCTGCGCCTGGCGGTCTATGCCGCGCTGAGCGCCCCTCTTGCCACGGCCGCCGTCGCCATGGCGCAGGAGGCCCATACCCTGGCCCCCATCGTCGTCACCGGCACCCGCACCGAAAAAACGGTGGACGACACCCCCATCCGCACCGAAGTCGTCACCCGCGAGGAAATCGAACGCACTCACGCCCGCACCCTGACCCAGGCCCTGGAGAACATCCCCGGCCTGCAATTGCGGGAAATCCACGGCAAATCGGGCTATGAGCTGTCCCTGCAGGGCCTGAGCAGCGACCAGGTGCTGGTGCTGATCGACGGCCTGCCGATCTCGGCCAGTACCGGCTCCACGGTGGACCTGAGCCAGTACCTGCTGACCGACGTCGACCGCATCGAGGTGGTCAAGGGCGCCACCTCGGCGCAATACGGCAGCTCCGCCATGGGCGGCGTCATCAACGTCATTACCCGGCCCGCGCAGCCTGGCCTGTCGGGCACGGCCACCCTCGACGCCGGCAGCTATGGCGGCCAGAACAGCAAGGGCGGCTCATGGCGGCCGGCCAACCGCCACGGCCAGTTCTCCATCCAGGGCGGCAACGAACAACTGCGCGGCCGCATCGCGGCCGACGTGCTGGACGACGACGGCTTCGGCATCAACCCCGACGCGTGGAGCCGCCAGGGCGACAAGATCCGCCGCCAGCAGTATTCGGCGCGCGTGGATTGGCTGCCCGGTGCCCGCCAGCGCTACTTCGTGGACGGCAGCATCTACCGCGAAGACGACACCCAGCGCTACACCACCTTCGTGCCGCCCAACCTGCTGCCCCAACGCAAGACCGAGACCATCGAGCGCAAACGCATCACCGGCGGCGGCCAGTGGGAGCTCGACAACGGCACCAGGCTGCAGTTGAAGGGCGTGGGAGAACGCTACGACAGCACCTCCCAGGCCTACTCCAACGAATTCCCGACCACGCGCCGCAACGCCAGGCAGGAAATGGGGCACCTGACCGCGCAGGTGGACCTGCCCGCCTGGCGCAACCAGTTGTGGCAGTTCGGCGCCGACTACCACTACGAAGACCTGAAACAGGACAACAACGGCGTCTCCGAGTTCGTGCGCGGCGGCGCGGTCGACCGCTCCAGCAAGGAAGTCTTCGCCCAGAACGACATCATTTTCAATGACACCTGGGAACTGCTGCTGGGCGCCCGCTACCAGGACGACTCCGACTTCGGCGGCCACTTCGCGCCCAAGGCCAGCCTGCGCGGCAAGCTGCTCAACACCCGGGACTGGAGCGGCGTGCTGCGGGCAAGCTTCGGCCAGGGCTACCGCGTACCCAACCTGAAGGAGCGCTACTACCTGTTCGACCACAGCGCCCTGGGCTACATGGTGCTGGGCAATCCCGACCTGAAGCCCGAGGCGTCCAACAGCTTCCAGCTGGGCGGCACCTTCACCTTCCGCCAGGACGTCACCTTCGAGGTCAATGCCTTCATGAACCGGGTGAAGGACCTGATCCAGACGGACATGAGCAACACCGCCATCATCAATGGTGTCACGGCCTACACCTACCGCAACATCGCACGTGCCCGCACCCAGGGCATCGAGACCGGCCTGCGCTGGCAGGCCACGCCCGCCCTGGCGCTGAACGTCGGCTACACCTTCACCGACGCCAAGAACCTCGACACCGGCGGCGAGCTGACCCGGCGGCCGCGCCACATCGGCCGCGTCGGCGCCGACTGGCGCGCCCTGCCCGACACCACGGTATCCGTGCGCACCCGCATCCAGAGCAGCGAACTGATCTCGTCCGACGACGTCTCGCAGTCCAACGGCGGCTCCGGCGGCGGCGGCCGCTCGCCGGGCTGGACCACGCTGGACCTGATGGTGAACCAGAAGATCGGCCGCCAGCTCACGGTGTTCGCCGGCATCAACAACCTGTTCGATCGCCAGCGCGACTTCTCCAACCCAACCGATTTCGGCCCGCTGCGCGGCCGCTTCGTGTACGTCGGGGCGCGCTACGCCTTCGGCTCGGCTCAATAGTCTTTTCCTAGGGGGGAACCCAACATGAAATCCAGATCCTTGTTCACGCTCGGCGCCTTGTGCGCTGCCCTTGTCCTTGCCGGTTGCGGCGGCGGTGGCGATGGCGGCGGCGGCAGCGGGGGAGGCGACGGCGGAGGAGGCGGCACGACCCCTACCCCCACCAATCGGTTCACGCAAAGCGGTGAATGGAAATTCACGCTGCCCGCGGCCGGCGCTTCGATCTGCTACGACTTCGATACCAAGGCGGTCGTCGCCAGTTGCTCCGGCAACACCTGGGACCTGAAGCTGACCAGCAGCGGCCTGACCGGCACGTTGTGGACCAATAGCGGAACCAGCGGAACCGGATCGGGCGGCGCCTTCGGCGGACCGTTCGAACATACCTGGACCGAATTGAAGACCTACCTGAACGCCACGACGGATCCCACCAGCGGCGCGGCGCTCCCCGCCACCGTCTACGCCGCCGACGCCGCGGCCAGCGTGTTCACCGGCACCAACGACATCCGCGCCGCCGCGTTCGAATATGGGGTAACGGGCAGCTCCACCGACCACAGCCTCTACCCCAACTTCCGCGTATTCCTGATCACGGCCAACAGCGCCGCGGTCGTCGGCGCGACCACCACGCCGGTCACCACCGGCGACGGCGTGTTCGCCCTGCAGGTCACCGGCTACTACGGCGGACCGGGCGGCACGACCTCCGGCCATATCTCGTTCCGCTGGGTCACCCGGACGACCGCTCCCGTCATCCAGACCGCCACGGTCGATGCCACCAGCGGCTGGGTCTACTACGACCTGGTCAACAAGCGCACCGTGGACCAGAGCGGAACGTGGCACATCGCCTTCAACCGCTACAACGTCAAGCTGAACGGCGGATCCTCGGGCACCGGCACCGTCGCCGGTTTCCTCGGCAAGACCCCGGCCGGCTTCTACGACGCCACCGGCAAGCCGATTGCCGCCAAGTTCACCAGCACGACCAGCTCGTCGGACACCGAAGCCGAACTGACCGCCGCGGACCTGGCCGCGCCGGCCCGGACCTCCGCATGGGTCAAGGACAGCAACTCCTCGGCGCTAAACCCCGCCGTGCAGGGTTCCTACCCCAACCCGCTGAGCTACGGCTGGTACACCTACTACCCCACCGCGGCCGCCGCCAAGAACGCCGGGCTGCCCGAAGTCGCCCACATCATCAACGCCAACCCGGCCAACGGCACCCTGATCCGCAACGGCGAAGGCAGCAGCTACACACGCCTGCACCTGAGCGGCATCACCTACGCCGATCCCCAGGACGCCAACAGCGCCCAGACGTGGACCTTCGCCTACGATCTCCAGCCAACCGCCGACTAACACGTTTTGGAGCGGTTGTACCTTCACCGCTGCCCTTCGGGGCAGCGGTTTTTTGTCCGCTCGCTCCGGATACCCCTTGCCTCGCCTGACCAAAGTAGGCGAATGCGATATGTCGCAACTTGCAAACAATCTCGGCGATGTTAAATTTTGTTACGATGACTCAATAAAACTATCGGGGGATTGCAAGTGGAGAAGAGAGTTCCGCGAAGATTAGCATTGCCGGCCGCTTTGCTCGTCTTGGCAATACTGAATGCTTGCGGCGGTGGAGATGGAGGTGGCCAGGAAGCAAATTGGGCCCCGAAGGGCTATCTTACCAATGAACAAACAACGGGTCCGGGTGGTTTTCCCAAAAATGCCACTCTGGCTCTGGAACTGCCACCACTACAGTTTCAACGAGGATATTCGCGCTTAAGTGCAATCCTCGATAACGATCAGAATGCCATAGCATTCTTTTTTGGGCATATCCCTGAAACCAACGTCGGTCCCGCAAGCCAAGGGGGGTATTGGTCCCGTCGTGCCGGCTCCAAAGGCAGCTGGTCCTCACTGGAAACTATAGACGTTCGCGCCAACATTTTTCTTCAGCGACTAGAGAAACTGCCGTACCTCATAGCCAACGCCACAGGGGTCGGATTGCTTTGGCCAGAAATGACGAGATTCTCCACTCGAACTGGCTTTGACCACACGATCTCGCCATCAGAGATTCCTTTCGATGCCATTCCGAGCGATCCAGTCGTCTTGACCGACGGAACCGCCGTAGCAACGGTCCAAGTCAGAAAGCCTGGTGATCGTCCGGAAGTGCAGTTGTTCCGCCAGAGCATGCAGGGCACATGGCAGCGCATGTCAAGTGCAACGGTGCGCAGCTCTCCAGACACCGATCCTTATTCGGAACTTCGACCAGCAGTAGTCGAGGACTCCACCGCTGTACGACTCTTTTGGGGTCACGTCTCAAAAAAATGCCAAAGCGCGCTTCACATTGAGAAAATCGATCTTGCATCTGAGGAGAAGCTTGACCATACCACCTTGTTCATCGAGCCTGGGGTCTGCGACGGACAGTGGTCCATGACAAATGCCCTGCAAGTCGTAGGAAACCGCGCAGGCTATAACGTGCTATTAGGCAAGTTCACCGCGAATACCAACTCTCCCCCCACGGTCTACAAGATCGACCAAAGAGACAGCCTCATACAGACCTCAGACGAAAGACTCGGAATAACAACTTACTGGGGTAGACAAGAAACTTCTGTGGCAGCCGATACCTCAGCAATCAGCATTTGGCCCAACGACAGTGTTCTGATGTATTCGACCTCTTCTGCCACCAGCAATTGGTCAGTTCCTCAACCGGTATGGAAAGAGCCGTTCTGGAATCAGAATACATGGTCCTTTGCTGCCAATAGTTCCGGAGAGGCCGTAGTAGGCTATCTTGCCGTCGATCACGGCATGGTTTCCGCCTTTGCACAAAGGTATCGCAAAACGACGGGATGGGGCGCGCCACAACGTGTCGGACATGCTTGTGAACTCCAGGCCATCGGCGTAGCGCTTAATGAAAAGGGCGATGCAATTGCCTTGGTAAGCGGAGTGCCGTGCAGATACGCGTACTCGCCGGATCCAGATAAGCCTGGTGGATCCATGGAATTCGACTACTCGACCCGACCTCAGAAGGTATACGCGGTTCCTATTTCTTGAAATACTCGGCCGGAATCGGTACTAGGCGTATCCATACTTGGCGGATGCCGGCTCAGAAAAACCTCCCTGCGTCGTGGCAGATCGACAATCAGGGCAAACGATTATGACGGCCTTCACTCACACAGTTCTCTCTTAAGCCGAGCACCCCATGACCGTCTGATAACATTCCCGCCACAGTCGGTCACCCTCACCCTCCTCTGGAGAATTCTCCATGCGTAAGCTCATCGGCCTGTTGAGCCTCGTCCTGCTATTGGCTGCGTGTTCCGAAAAAAGCGGCGACAAGGAAATCAAGGTGGCGGTATCGCCTGCCTCCCCGCCCAACCTGTTCGAGGAGAACGGCACCACCAAGGGCCTGGATCTCGATATCTTCGAAAGCTACTGCAAGGCCCGGGGCTGCAAGCTCAAGATCACGGCCTACGACTGGCAGGGCATGCTGGGCGCGGTGGTCAGCAAGCAGGCCGACGTGGCGTTCTCCGGCATCTCCATCACCAAGCAGCGCGAAGAGGTCATGGATTTCTCCAAGCCCTACATGGAGAACACCTGGAACCTGGTCAGCCTGAAAAGCCGCAACATCAAGTTCGACGACCTGGCCGAGATGAAGAAGTACAGCGTCGGCTATCCGCGCGGCATGGCCTACAGCGATTTCATCAAGAACGACCTGACGCCCAAGGGGGTCTACACGCTCGACAAGGTCAAGATGTACCCGTCCTATAACGAGGTGCTGTCCGACCTGCAGAACGGCAACCTCGACCTCGCCTTCCTGGACGGCACCGTGGCTTCGGTCTACCGCAAGAAGCTGCCCATCCAGGACAGCTATGTGTTCACCGGCTTCGACCGCTTCGGCTTCGCCTTCCCCAAGGGCTCCAAGCTGCGCGAGGACTTCGACAACTACATGGCGAACGAACTCAAGCCCGAAGGCGTGCAGGCCATCATCAACAAATGGATGCAATAGTCCCCCCCGTACGCCCTTCGGGCGCCCCCCAGGGGGCGATGCGGGTGGACCGGCGGAGCCGGATCCACCGCATCCTGGGTCTGGTGCCGCTGTCTTGGTTTGTAGAGCCGGTGCTACGGGGGGGCATCCTCTAGCATGGATATCGCACGGATATTCGGGCTGCTGGGGACGGGGGTTGGATATACCGTGCTGGTCACGCTGGCTTGCAGCGCCACGGGGGTGATCGTCGGGCTGGCGATCGCGATCCTGGGGCGGCTGGGGTGGCGGCCGGTGGATGGGGTGCTTGGGGTATTCACCTACGTCTTCCGCGGCATTCCGGTGCTGGTGCTGCTCTTCATCGTGTTCTTCGGGCTGCCCACCATCGGCGTCGGCGTGCCGCCGCTGGTCTCGATGATGCTGAGCCTGGGGCTGATCACCGGCGCCTATCTGGGCGAGGTGTTCCGCGGCGCGCTGGATTCGGTCGAGGCGAGCGAGGTGCTGGCGGCCGAGGCGATGGGCATGAGCCGGGTGCAGATCTTCGCCTACATCGAGCTGCCGCAGATGCTGCGGTTCTCGGTGCCGGGCATGGTCAACGAATTCACCACCGTACTGAAGTACTCGCCCTTCGGCTATACGGTAGGCATCCCTGAAGTCATGAAACAGGCCATGGCGCTGTCCGCCGCCACGCTGCGCGGCGTGGAAATCTATTTCGCGGTGGGCCTGGTGTACTTCGCGATCTACAAGATACTGGTGACGGCTATCTGGGCGCTGGAGAAGCGCTGCCGCGTGCCGGGCCTGACGGAGCATTGAGAACGGCCATGGCGCTACTGACAGTCCGCGATCTGAAGATGGCCTATGACGGCAGGACGGTGCTCAACGGCATCGACCTCGACCTGGAGGAAGGCGAACTCAAAGTGGTGATGGGCCCCTCGGGCTGCGGCAAGTCGACCTTGCTGCGCTGCCTGAACCGGCTGGTCACCCCCACCTCCGGGCAGATCATCTTCCGGGGCGAGGACGTCATGCGGCCGGATACCGACGTGCGGGCCCTGCGCCAGCGCATCGGCTTCGTGTTCCAGAACTTCGCCCTGTACCGCCACCTGAGCGCGCTGGAAAACGTGACGCTGGGCCTGCGCAAGCTGCGCGGCATGGCGACCGCCGCGGCCAACGAACGGGCCATGCACGAGCTGAGCCGCATGAACCTGGCCGAACACGCGCAGAAGTATCCGGCACAGCTCTCGGGCGGACAGAAGCAGCGGGTGGCCATCGCGCGGGCGCTGGCGATGGACCCGGCGGTGCTGTTCTTCGACGAACCCACCTCGGCGCTGGATCCGGTCATGTCGCGCGAGATCATCAACGTCATCAACCAGTTGCGCCGGGACAAGGTGTCGATGCTGTGCGTCACCCATGACCTGACGCTGGCGCGCGCGGTCCAGGGGCGCGTGCTGTTCCTCGACCAGGGCGAGATCCTGGCCGAGGGCGAGGCATCCGAACTCTTCGGCGACCACGTCGATCCGCGCATCCGCGCGTTCTTCAGCTGAATGGACGGCCTGCTTACCTTCCTCGGGCAAGTGGCGGAGTTCGGACCGCAGATCCTGCTCGGCCTGGAACACACGCTGCTGCTGGCCGGCGTCATCACGGTGACCGGCCTGCTGGGCGGCATCCTGGTGTTCTACCTGACGCTGAGTCCCAGCCGCCTGTGCCGCCGCCTGACCGAAGGCTATATCTCGTTCTTCATCGGCACGCCGCTGATCGCCCTCCTCTTCCTGATGTACTACGGCCTGCCGCAATGGGGGCTGCGCCCGTCGCCGCTGACGGTCGCGATCATCGGCTTCACGATGAACGTGGCGGCCTACAACGCGCGCTATCTCGCCACCGCGTATCGCGGGCTGGACCGGGACGAGCTGGAAGCGGCGCGAGCGCAGGGGTTCTCGGGGCCGCAGATCTTCCGGTTGATCACCTTGCCGCAGGTGCTGCGGCTGTCGATTCCCGCGCTGTCGAACCAGGTGATCCTGAACCTGAAGGACAGCTCGGTGGCCTTCCTGATCCAGTACACCGAGTTCTTCGCCCAGATCCAGGACATGGCGATCCGCAACTTCCAGTTCTTCAAGGCCTATGTGCTGGCCGGACTGGTCTACCTGGCGCTGGTGTCGGTGATCGTGCTGGCCGCGCGCCAGCTGGAGCGGCGGCTGATCCTGCCCGGGACGCGGCGCTCCTAGGCTCAGATCACCCCGTAGCGCGCCCGATATGCCAGCACCGCTTCGCGGTGCTGTTCGAACTCACCGCCCCCGCCACCCTGCTGGATCATGTCGAGGATGTCGTCCAGCGAGGCGATGCTGACCACCGGGCAGCCGTTGGTGTGCACCACGTCCTGCACCGCCGAGTGCTCGGACAGGGCATCGTCGGGACCGACCCGCTCCATGCGGTCCAGCGCGATCAGCACCGCGGCCGGCTTGGCCTTGGCGGCCTGGATGAGCCGGACCGACTCGCGCACCGAGGTGCCGGCCGAGATCACGTCGTCGATGATGACCACGCGGCCCTCCAGCGGCGCGCCGACGAGCGAGCCGCCTTCGCCGTGGTCCTTGGCTTCCTTCCGGTTGAACGCGAAGGGCACGTCGCGGCCGCGGGCGGCCAGCGCGACCGCGGTGGCGGTGACCAAGGGGATGCCCTTGTAGGCCGGGCCGTAGAGCATGTCGAATTCGACGTCCGAGGCCAGCAGCGCCTGGGCGTAGAACTCGGCCAGCCGTCCCACGGCCGCGCCGCTGTTGAACAATCCGGCGTTGAAGAAGTAGGGACTCAACCGGCCCGCCTTGGTCGTGAACGCGCCGAATCGCAGCACGCCCAGCTCGGTGGCGAAGCGGACGAAATCGGTACGGAAACGGCTCTCGTCGATCGAGGGCTCGGTGTCGGCGGGGCGGGGGGCGGTAGCGGTCTGGGGCACGGCGGTCACGGTACGAAGTCACAACGGCACGAGGGAAGGCCTTCCCCCGGCGGCGCGATGGGCCAGCGTGATTGTAAAACGGCTCGGCCCCCCCGGGCCAACCGCGGGAAAAATCTCTTCGATCCGGCCCGATGCACCTGCCTCAGGCATCCCTGCGGGAAGGCCGTCGGACGGCGCCATTGGCGGTGGCGCCATCCTCCCGGTCGGCGGCCTGGAAATGCCAACGCTCGTCCCGCGCCAGGCTCGAGACCATTCTCGTCAGGTTCGACGAAATGCGTTTCACCGAAACGTTATGCCGCCGGCCAATCTGGGTGCAGACGAACCAATCGATGAACAAACCGTCGATGGGCGCGGCTTCGAACCGATCCATGTTATCGAGTTCGTACAGGGCCGACCAAGGCACGATCGTGTAACCGAAGCCGCCCGCTACCAGCGACAGACTCAGCGACATGCTCTCGGCATCGGCTGCCCGCCGCAATCGTTGTCCATTGATCTTCAAATAGGTATCCACGGCCAAACGCATATGGTTGGGCCGGCCGGGCAGGATAAGCGGGCAGGCCCCTACCTTTTCCGCCGTGGCGGGCGTCCCTGCCGGCAAGCCCGCGCCGGCGGGACCCACCAGGGCCAATTGTTCCCTGGCGAAGAATTGGTGTTCGACCTGCAGCGTCTGGGCGCTGAGCGCGTCCAGGATCGCGACGTCGATCAGGCCTTGCTCCATCCATTCGTGCAACTGATGCACGAATCCTTCGTAGGCGCGCAGGGTCACCTTGGGTTGATCCCGCAATTGCCGCGCGACGAATGGCGCCGTGACCCGCTTGTGCATCGAAAAGGGAAAACCGACCGAAACCTGCGTTCGCTGCTGTTTGCCGACTTCATCGCGCAGCAAGCTTGATTGCCTGAGCAGCGGCCGGGCACCGTTGAAAAGCGTCCTGCCCGCATCGGTCAGCCGCACCCCTCTTACCCCACGGATGAGCAATGGCGTTCCCAGGTCATGCTCCAGCCTGGCCATTTTGCGGGCCAGCGCGGGCTGCGTGGTTTCCATTTCCGTCGCGGCCCGGTTGATGCTTCCGAGTTCGGCGACCTTCAGGAAACTTTCGACCAGGTCGAGATCCATTGCTTTCCGGATATAGATCGGTACGGAATTTCAGCTTAACACTTTCCGTTGAACAGCATAACGTTATTGCATGTAGCAGCTAACAGAATACCGATCCACAATGGGTCCGCGAAAACAGCCACGGCACTCAACGGCTCATCGGCCTCCAAATGAAAACCCACAGCTACACAAGAATCCTGCAATGGGGCGAATGCGATCCCGCGGGAATAATTTTCTTTCCCAACTATCTGCGCTGGATGGCGGATGGCGTCGATCAGATGTTTCTCGCCGAAGGCATCGACCCGAACGCAGCGGTGGCGCCCGGGACAAGAAGCGGAATTCCCATCGTCCAGCTCTCGATGCGGTTTCTGGGCGCGCCCAGACTTCACGAGACGGTGATCCACCAGATTTCCGTGGAGCGCCTGGGGGGCAAATCCCTGACCCTCCATCATCGATTCCTGTGTGGCGAGAATCTATTGGCGGAAGCCGACGAAACCCGGGTCTGGGCAACGTTCAAATCCCCTGAAGACTCCGGACTGAACCCGGCGCGTATTCCGGACCGGATACGCGCCATGCTCGCGCCGGAAACCGGCAACCCTCCTGACACCACGGGAGACAAGGAAGAAGAATGAAAACCAGGAAAATCATCGTCACCATCGCCCCTACCGGGGGGATGGCCAAGAAAAACCAGAATCCCAATCTTCCCACCCAGCCGGAAGAGATTGCCGACTGCGTCAAGCGCTGCTACGACGCCGGGGCTTCGGTCGTGGCGGTACATGCCCGGCGGCCAGACGACGAAGCCACGTGCAACGCCGACATCTACCGGCATATCAACGCCCTGATCCGCGCCCGATGCGACATCATCCTGAACAACTCCACCGGCGGAGGCAGCGATGGCGACATGCTGATTCCGCGTCCCGATGGCATGTTCGAGCAGAACTTCGAGGAACGTCTCAAGGGGCTGGACGCCGGCGCCGAGATGGCCACCTTCGATGGCTTCACCATGGCGGCGCTGCACGGAGGCAGGGAGACCGTGGTCACCACGACGCCCAGCCAATGCGACCGGATGGCGGCCAGATTCAGGGAACGAGGAATCAAGCCCGAGTGGGAAGTATTCAATCCGGCCCACATCCTGCAAGACGTGAGCCGGTTGATTGCGGCAGGCTACGACTGCGCGCCGTACTACGTGAACATGGTACTGGGAGCGGATCGCGGGTTCCAGGGCGCCCTGCCGTACACGCCGAAAATACTGCAATCGATGGTCGATCTGCTGCCAGAGAACTCCATTTTCTGCGTGTCGGCGATCGGCCCTTCACAAGTCGCGGCAACCACGCATGCGATCCTGCTGGGCGGCCATGTCCGGGTAGGGTTGGAAGACAACCTCTACTATCGGCGCGGTGAACTCGCCACCAATGAAGCCTTGGTCGAACGCCAGATACGCATCATCCGCGACCTTGGTTTCGAGCCCGCCACGGCCGCGGAAGCCCGTGAAATCATTGGCCTGGAACAACTATAAGAACAGCGCTGGAGGAGCAATCATGAACATCATGAAAAAATGGTGCATGGCCACCGCCGTATTGGGTTGCATGACAAGCCCGCCGGCTCCGGCACAGGAAACGTTTCCTGCGAAGCCGATTACCTTGATAGTGTCCTATCCTCCCGGCGGCACTGTCGACCTGATCGCCCGGACCGTCTCCCACCAATTGCGCGCCTCGCTTGGCCAAACCATCGTGGTCGAGAATCGTCCGGGCGCCAATCAGATCATCGCCACCAGCGCGGCATTGCGTGCGCCAGCGGACGGATATACGCTTTTGCTGGCGGACGCCGGCATCGTCACACTCAATCCCCATCTGTTCAAGAAGCTGCCATACAAGGCGAGCGACCTGCAGCCGATTGCGGATCTCGCCGAAGCGCGTATCGTGCTGTCGGCATCGAAAGCGCTGGCATCGAATAATCTCGCGGATTTTTTCAAATACGCGAAAGCCAATCCGGGAAAACTCAACTACGGAACGCTGGGGGTTGGCAACACGCACCACCTGCTGCTCGAATCGATCAAGCGACAAGGTGGCGTCGACATCGTCAACGTGCCATACCAGGGGTATGCGGCCGCGATCAACGATCTCCTTGGAAACCAGATTCAGCTGGTTTCCGGGGCATTGAGCCCGCCCGCCCTGGGGCATCTGAAAACCGGTGCGCTGCATGCATTGGCGGTCACGGGCGCCACGCGCAGCCCCTTGCTTCCCGGCACGCCCACGTTTGCCGAAGCGGGTTTTCCAGAGCTTCAGCCGCGAAGCAGCTTCATCGTGTATGGCTCGGCCAGGATGTCCAAGGAACAGGTCGGTTTTCTGAACGATGCGTTTGCCAAGGTTCTGTCCACGCCGCAAACCATCTCCATTTTCCTGGAGAACGGCCTCGACCCGCAGGGACACGAACCGGCCGAAATCAAGGCCGATCTCTCGCGGATGTCCGAGAAGAATTCAGCCCTGATAAAAAGCGTGGGTTTGACGCTTGATTAGCAGACGCCCACGTCGTCCCCCACCGCTTCGGGTGCTTCGGCACCGTCGCGGCGACCAGACGACGGCGGGCAAGGCAGGCGAATCATCGAGCCGGCGGCGGACTCAACGCATCTCGCAGCCACGCCGCGCAGCCGGCCGAGTCTTCCACTGGCCAGTCCACCACCATCGAGATGTCTCCGCGGCGCAGCTCGACGTGGATGTTGCGGGCCGGTCCGGCGCGCCTCACCAGGCGCGACCACCAGCCACCGTCGGATACCGAGGCAGGGGTGGCGTCGACGCCATTGACGCTGGCCCGCCGAGGTGACGCCGTGCCGGCGGCCGGGGCGCAAGCCGGTTGCGGCGCGGCGGCGGCAGGGGAAGCCGGCACCGCAGCGGAACTGGCCGGCCCGGCCGGGCTGACTGCCACGGCCGGCCGGGCGACCGCGGCGGGCCCCGGCTGACCTCCCGCCGACGCCTCGCCGGCCCGCGTAATGATGACAGCCGCCGCGCCCGGCACTTCGCCGCCGTTCAGACGGGTCGCGAGGTTCTGGCTGAACTCTTCCCACATGCGGTCAGCCTTGGTTTTCATGATGCCCAGGCCGAACGTGCCCAGGCGTCCCAGTACGTCTACCGTGACTTTGGTGCGCAACTCGGTCTGGCCGCCAGGCAGTTCGGCCAGGAATATCTCGCTCTGCTGTTTGAGCGAGCTGGCCACCGAGGCATCCTCGCCAGAGCCCTCGACACGCAGGTATTCGGGCGCGCGCTGCTCGACGATCCGCGTCTTGAGCCGGAACTTGGCGCTGATGAAGCTGATCTTGACGTGGATGACGGCGTTGTACTCGACGTCGCTGACCACTTCGATAGACTTCATGCCCGGCACGCAGCTTCCCATCACAGTGGGATCCAGCAGCATGTCCCATACCTTGGCGACCGGGGCCGCCACCGTCAGAACTTTTTCAATTTCCACGCATTTTCTCCGAAGCATCGAGAATGGACTCGACGATCTGGGCATAGCCCGTGCAGCGGCACAGGTTGCCGTTCAGTCCTTCCCGGACCTGGTCGGCCGTGGGCCGGGGGTTGCGTTCGAGCAGGTGGCAGGCCGTCATCAGCATGCCCGGCGTGCAGTAGCCGCATTGCAGGCCACCGCACTCCATGAAGCTTTGCTGCAACGGATGCAATTCGTCGCCCTTGGCCAGGCCCTCCACCGTCGTGATGCTGTGGCCGTTGGCCTGCACCGCCAGCGACAGGCAGGACTTGACCACCTCGCCATCCACCAGCACCGAGCAGGCGCCGCAGATGCCGGTCTCGCAGCCGCGCTTGGTGCCGGTCAGGTTCAGGTCGTCCCGCAGGAAATCCGACAACATGCGGCGCGCGGGGACTTCGGCGCCGTGCTTTTCACCGTTGACGGTGACTTCGATCAGGTGCTTGCTCATGGTCTTTCCTCAGTCCGTGGCCAGCCCGTACAGGCCGGCGATGGTGCGCCGGGTGACCACCCGCACCATCTCGCGGCGGAATTCGTCCGACCCCCGCGCGTCGGAAACCGGCTGGATGTCGGCCGCGACGATCGAAGCGGCCTCGGCCGCCACCTCGAGGGTGATGGTCTTGCCCGCCAGGAAGTGCTCCGCCCGCGGCACACGGCAGGGAATGGGCGTGGACGCGCCCACCGCCAGGACCGCCTCGCGGCAGGTGCCGCCGCTGCGGCGCGTGGCCAGCGACAGGCCGATCAGCGGCCGGTGCTCGGCGGCGGTGCGCAGGAAGCGGGTGTACAGGCCGGAGAAATCCGCCGGCGGCGCCGGCACGCGGATCTCGACGACGATCTCGTCGGATTCGATGGCGGTGACGTAGTAGTCCACCAGGAACTCCTCGATGGACAGCACCCGCTCGCCGCGCGCGCTGCCCAGCACCACTCGCGCGCCCAGCGACATCAGGCAGGTGGGCGGATCGGTGGACGGATCGGCATAGCAGAGGTTGCCGCCCAGCGTGCCCTGGTTGCGCACCTGGGGATTGGCGACCTGGGCCGCCATGGCCGCCAGCATGGGATAGTGCTGCTTGACGACCGCGGAATCGGCCACGTCCGTGTGGCGCGCCAGCGCGCCTATGCGCAGGCCTTCCACGGGATCGAAGCGGATCCCGCGCAAGGCCTCGATGCGCGCGACCGAGATGATGTGCGAAGGCACCAGCATGCGCTGGCGCATGGCCAGCATCAGCGCCGTGCCGCCGGCCATGACCCGGCAGTCCTCGCCCAGGTCCGCCAGCATGCGGCTGGCCTCGGCCACCGATGCCGGCTCGAGGAAATCGAAATCACGCATGGCGGGAGCCTCCTTGTTCCTGTTCGCCGGCCTGGCGCAGGGCGCGCAGGCCCGCCAGCACTTTCTCGGGCGTGATCGGCAGGTCCGTGATGCGCACGCCGACGGCGTCGTAGACCGCGTTGGCGATGGCCGGCGCGCCCGGCAGGATGGCCGTCTCGCTCGCGCCCTTGGCGCCATAGGGTCCGTTGGGATCGTTGGACTCCACGATGCCCGAGCGCAGCAGCGGAATCGAATCGGCGGTGGGCATGTTGTAGTCGGCGAAATTGCCGTTGGCCAGCCGGCCGTTCTCCAGCTGCAATTGCTCGTACAGCGCCCAGCCCATGGCCTGGGCCGCCGCGCCGTTGCTCTGGCCGTGCACGGCCAGCGGATTGAAGGCCTTGCCGCAGTCGTCCGACACATAGGAATCCAGCACCGTGACCCGGCCGGTCTCGGTGTCGACCTCGACCTCGACGGCCTGCGCCGCGTACGAGTGCGCCGGCGCGATGTTGCCGTGGACGTCGCCGTGCATGACGGTCTTGGCGTCCCAGGTGGCGCTGACCTGCAGGCCCTCGCCGTCGTGGCGCCAGATGTGCAGCCTGGCGATCTCGGCGATGGTGGCGCGCCTGTCAGGCGCGCGCCGGGAAAAGATGAAGCCGTCCGCGATTTCCAGGTCGTCGGCGGGAACCTCCAGCTTCGTGGCGGCCACGTCGAACAACGCCTGCCGGGCCTTGCGGCCGGCCAGGATGGCGGCATTGCCGGCGGCGATGGTCACGCGCGAGGCCAGCGTGCCGATGGCATACGGCGACACGTCCGTGTCGGGCGGCGCCACGTGCACATGGTCCAGCGGGATGTTCAGTTCATGGGCGACGACCTGGGCCAGCATGGTCATGGCGCCCTGCCCCATGTCGCATTCGCCGCTGTGGATCACCACGCGGCCGTCTTCGTTGACCTTGACGACGACGGTCGAGCCATCCCAGTTGCCGATGGTACGGTTGCCGCTGACATGCATGGCGGCCGCCATGCCGACACCGCGGCGCTTCGCGCCCGTGCCCCGGTCCCGGCTGGCGCGCCTGGCCTGCCATTGGATGGCCTCGGCGCACTGGTCCATGCATGCGCGCAGGCCCGTGCTGCCTATCTTCCAACCGTGGATGGAGGTGTCGCCCGCCTCGTGCGCATTGCGCCTGTGGACCTCGATCGGATCCAGTCCCAGCTTCTCGGCCATCATGTGGAGGTGGCTGTTGAGCGCGAACAGCATCTGCGATCCGCCAAAGCCACGAAAGGCACCGTGCGGCGGATTGTTGGTGTAGACCAGCGTCGCGTGCGAGCGCACGTTCTTCAGGCGGTGCATGTTGTCGCTGCGCATCGCGGTCACGTGCATGACTTCGGCCGACAGTCCGCTGTAGGCACCGCATTCCGCAACGATGCGGACGTCCTTGGCGACGATGATGCCGTCCTTGGTCATGCCCAGCTTCAGCGTGACCCGTTCGGGCACGCTGGAACAGCAGGCCAGGAAATCCTCCAGCCGGTTGTTGACCAGCCGCACGGGCTTGCCGGTCCTGACCGCCAGCAAACCGGCGATCAGGCTGTTCGCGTCTTCCACGATCTTGCCGCCGAAGCCGCCGCCGGTGGTCGCCTGCATCACGCGTATGCGCGACACCGGCATCTCCAGCGCGGCCGCCAGGCGCATCCGCGCCTGGTACACGGACTGGGTGGATGTCCAGACCTGCAGGCGGCCCTCGGCGTCGAGGGTCGCCACGGTGGCCATGGGCTCGAGATAGCCCGGATACTGCGAATGGCAATCGTAGGTGGCCTCATGGACGAGGTCCGCCCCGGCGAAGCCGGCCTCCACGTCGCCCAGATGGAACCGGATCTCGTGCGAGACATTGTTCCGCCCCGGGTGCACCCCGGGAGCTTCCTCGTCCAGCGCTTCCTCGGTCGTCAGGATGGCGGGCAGCTCTTCGTACTCGACCTCGATCAGGTCGAGCGCGTCGCGCGCGATCTCCTCGGAAATCGCCGCCACCGCGGCGACCTCCTCGCCGGCGAAGCGCACCACGCCTTCGGCCAGGATGCGGCGCTCCTTGTGATGCACGCCCCACATCGCGCGCGGGGCGTCGGCGCCGGTAAGCACCGCCTTGACCCCCGGCAGCGCGAGCGCCGCCGAGACGTCGATGCGGACGATGCGCGCATGCGGGTAGGGACTGCGCAGCACCTTGCCGTGCAGCATGCCCGCGACCTTGACGTCGCCCGCGTACTGCGCGCGGCCCAGCACCTTGGCGCGCGCGTTGACCTGGGGCGTATCCTTGCCCAGCGTGGATGCGTTCATCCCGACCTCCTGTTTCCGCCCCTGCATATCCCGGCTTACTGCGCCTTGATGCCCAGGGATTTGATGATGCCGCCGACCACCTCGTATTCGCGCGCGTTGGTGCGGCTGAGTTCAGCCGGCTCGCCGCCGTGCGGGAACGCGCCATAGGTGGCCAGCTTCTGGACCACGTCCGGCTGCTTGAGGATCTCGTTCAGGTGGCCGTTCAGCAGCTTGACGATGTCGGCCGGCGTGCCCTTGGGCGCGAAGAAGCCGTTCCAGGCGCCCACCACGATGTCCTTGTAGCCGGACTCGACCAGCGTCGGGATGTTGGGCGCGAGCGGCGACCGCCTGGCATCGCCGATGGCCAGCGGAACCAGGCGGCCGGTGGCGAAATACTGCGTGACCGGTCCCAGCGTGACCCAGGCGGTATCGACGTGGCCGGCGACGACGTCGGTCACTGAAGGGCCCACGCCGCGATAGGGCACGTGCTGGATGGATACCTTGGCCTCGCGGTTGAGCCATTCGGCGATCACGTGCATGGGCGAGCCCGCGCCCGGGGTGGCGTAGGACACTGTCTTGCCGGCCTTGGCGGCGTCGATCATGTCCTTCACCGTCTTGAAGCCGGTCTTGGGATTGGCCACCAGCACCAGCGGCTGCACGGCGGTCTGGTTGATCGACTCGAAACCGTTCAGCACGTCGTAGCTCTGGGCAGGCGGCAGGCCCAGCACCATCGGCGCGGTGGTAAACGGATTGGGTGTGAACAGCAGCGTGTAGCCGTCGGGCGCGGCGCGTCCGACGTAACCGTTGCCCACCGTGCCGCCGGCGCCGCCCTTGTTCTCGACGACGACCGACTGCTTCAGGCGCTCGCCCAGCTTTTCGGCGAACAGGCGCGCGATGGCGTCGGTGTCACCGCCCGGGGGGTAGGACACGATGACGGTGATCGGCTTGGCGGGATAACCGGCCGCCTGGGCGACGCCCAGGCCGGCACAGCAGGTGGTGATCGCCATGGCGGCGGCAAACATCTGGCGGCGATAGAGATTCATCACTGGCTCCGAAGGGACGATCGGGTAGGGATACGCACACACATCAATTCACTAGTGAAACAATTGTTCACTCAGGAAACGCGATCATCCACTTTTCTTGTTGATGCATCAACACTAAGATTGTACCGATTGACAAGCCCGGACAAAACTTCATTGGATTTCAAAATATTCACATGGATATAACGCTCCAGGCACTGTGGAATAATCGCCCGTCCCAAGCCGGAACCCTCTAGCCGACAGCCATCCATGCCCCCGAAAAAGAAGGCCCCCCTACGCCCCCCGTCCACCGGCGGCGACCCCTGGACGGATATCGACGCACAGGGGACCGGCCTGTCCGTGGACGATTTCATCACCACGCTGGTCGTGCGCGCCGGCAACTCGCTGCGCCGGGTCGTGACCCTGCCCTATTCCGATCAATTCGGATTGACCATGGCTGAATGGCGCATGCTGTCGGTCGTGGCCGAGGCCCGGTGCCTGCCCTTCTCGGAACTGGTCACGCGTTCGGAAACCGACAAGTCGCTGGTCAGCCGCGCCATGCGCCTGCTCGAAACGCGCGGTCTCGTCGTCCTCGAACCGGTGGCCGGCTCGCCGCGCCGGGGACTGACCTGCCGGCTCTCGGCCGATGGCCAGGCGCTGTACGATCGCGCCATGCCCGTCGCCCAACGCGCCCAGGCCGCCATGATCCGCGTCCTCAGCAACGAGGAACGGCAGGTGCTGTACCGGACGCTGCACAAATTGCGGCGGGCCTGCCACGACGAAGAAGGGCCACCCGACGAAGGCTGACCGAGGCGCCGCGACGCGTCCCGGACACACCGCGTAGAATTCGGCCAGTCATCCGTTTTCCAGGAGCCGGTCTTGCTGCGCATCGTTTCCATCAACCTCAACGGTATCCGTTCGGCCTCCCGCAAGGGCTTCCTCCCCTGGCTCGGCGCGACCGGCGCCGACGTCGTCTGCCTGCAGGAACTGAAGGCCCAGGACGCCGACCTGACCGACGACATGCGCCACCCGCCGGGCTACGAAGGCCATTTCTTCCCCGCCCAGAAAAAGGGTTACAGCGGCGTCGGCGCCTACGTGAAGCGCGCCTGCGAATCCGTCATCGTCGGCTTTGACAAGGAAGAGTTCGACGCCGAGGGCCGCATCCTGCGCATCGACTGGCCCGGCCTGTCCGTGGTCAGCGCCTACCTGCCCTCGGGCAGCAGCGGCGACGAACGCCAGCAGGCCAAATACCGCTTCCTGGACCGCTTCGCGCCCTGGCTCACGGGCCTGATGGACGAACACCGCGACACCGGACGCGAGTTCGTCATCTGCGGCGACTGGAACATCGCGCACCAGGAAATCGACCTGAAGAACTGGAAGAGCAACCAGAAGAACAGCGGCTTCCTGCCCGAGGAACGCGCCTGGTTGACCAAGGTGCTCGACGAGATCGGCTGGGTGGATGTCTACCGCCGGCTGCATCCCGAAACCACCGGCGAGGCCTATACCTGGTGGAGCAACCGGGGCCAGGCCTGGGCCAAGAACGTCGGGTGGCGCATCGACTACCAGATCGCCACCCCCGGCATCGCCGGCACGGCGAAGGCGGCGGCCATCTACAAGGAAGAGCGGTTCTCCGACCACGCGCCGCTGACGGTCGACTACGACTGGAAGCTGGACTGAGCCTGCCGCGGGAAGCTCCCTCAGTCTATCGTCGCCCCCGACAACTTGACCGCCTCGGCCCACATGGCCCGCTCCCTCTTTGCCCGGTCGCCGAAATCCCGGGGTCCGAGGTATTCAGGCTCGACCCCCAGTTGCCGCAGCTTGTCGGCAACGTCGGGGCGCGCCAGGGCACGGCCGACTTCAGCGGCAAGCCGTTCGACGATACCGGCTTCGACACCGGCGGGCAGGTAGAAGCCCAGATAGGACGAAGGAAGCGCGACCTTCACGCCCGACTCCGCGAACGTGGGCACATCCGGCAGGACCGCCAATCGCTTCGATGCCGTCACCGCCACCGGCACGATTTTCTGTCCCTGCACGAAGGCTAGCGCGGGGCCGGCCGCGTCGATGCCCAGTTTCAATTGATCGCCCGCCACCGCGGTGATCGCCGCGGGACTGCCTTTGAAAGGCACGTGCTGCACGGACAGATTCTCTCGCGCCCCCAGCAGTGCCATCGTCAGGTGGACGGTCGTGCCGCTGCCCGGCGACGCATAGGCGTATTTGCCGGGATGGCGCTTGAGCTCCTCCAGCACGCCGGCCAGTGTCCTGGCGGGAAAGGACGGATGGACGTAGATCAGGTTGGCGGCATTGCCGAACTGGGCCAGCGGCGCCAGGTCCTTGTCGACGCTGTAGTCGAGCTTCGTGTACATGACGGGACTGACGGCGGTGTTCACCGCGGCGCCCAGCAGCAGGGTATAGCCGTCGGCCGGCGCGCGCGCGACCTGCTGCGTGCCGATGTTGCCCGAGGCGCCGGGCTTGTTCTCGACCACGATGGGCTGGCCGAGCGAGGCGGCCATGCCATCCAGGACGAGCCGCGCCGCCACGTCGATGGCGCCGCCCGCGGGAAAGGGAACGACGGCCTTCAAGGGCCGCGCGGGATAGGACTGGGCCGCCGCCGGCTGGAGAACCGACAACAGGACGATAGCGGTCAGACAGGACAATCGGGACATCATGGCATTCTCCATCGTGAATCGAAACATCCTGGTCGGCGGTGCGTTCACGACACCGGGCGCAGGATCCACAAGACCGGCCCGCCGGCATCGCCACGGACAAGACGGCCCGCATCCCCTTCCACGACTGCCTGCGCGCCGCTGCCAAGGTCCACTCGGCATCCCTCGCAGCGGTCCGGCAGGCCCGGCACCGGACCATGCCAGACCCGGCCGGGCGTATCCGGCAGGGGCAGCAGCAGCACCATCTCGCCCGCCCGGGCCTCGCCCAGCAGGCCATCGGTGGTCTCGTGCCAGTCCAGCGTCCGCACCGGCGGCAGCTCCGACAAGGCGCCGTTCAGGTTGCGCAGCGCCCGGCCGGCCAGGCGCGGATTGCCCCGGCGGTCGATCAGGCCGGTCCGCGGAAAATAGCCGCGGTCCACGTCGCCCAACGTATCGAGGAAAACGCGATGTCCACGGTGGAAGTGGCTGCACAGCGCCGTCTCCAGCACGCGGCAGGTATTGCGCCACTCGTCGTGCTGCGCCCGGGCGGGGCTGTCGTCGGCCAGGCGCACATGCACCTGGGCGCGCAGCCCCCTGCCCTCGGCAGCCTCGGCAGCCCGCGCGATTCCCTCGTGCGCGGACGTGTCGCGGGCGATGCGAAAGACCAGGCCGTCCGCCGCCGGGGCGGCGGGCAACTCGTCGTCGACCGTGAAGCCATGATCCACCAGCAGTTTGATCTGCTTGCCGTCGCGCGACTCGCCCGAAGCGTTCCAGAAGCGCGACAGGACGAGCGGCACGCCCGCGCGCTCCCGTGCCGCCGCCAGCCGCGCATCCAGGTCGGGCGCGGGCGGCCATCTCAGGACCAGCTCCAGCCCGTCCAGCAGGTGGCGATGCCGGCGCACGGCATCGAGCGCGGCCTCGCCGGGCCAGCCGAAGTGGAACACCGCGAAGCGGCAGCCCTGTACGGCCACGGCTTCCATGCGCGCGCGCGATGCCACGTCGAGCAAGTCGTCCAGGGGCACGCGCAGCCGGCGCACGCCCATCTCCCATAGCGCCAGGATGGGGTAGTCGTTGCGCGCCCGCTTGCGCCGGAATTCGTCCAGCATGCTGCTGTAGGGGATGTCGTACAGCACGGTCCAGCCATGGCGCAGCTCCACGCCCGGCGCGGGCAATTCACCGGCCGAGGGCGGCAGGCGCGGCCAGTCGCGCTGCGCGGCCGCCCGCTCCGGGCCGTCGCCGAAGCTGCGGAGGAACTGCGTCACGATCCGCTCTTCATGGACGTCGACCACCATGACCCCCAGCTTGGCGACGTCGTTGCGGCCGTTCTCGTGCTCCGGCGGCTGGCCCACGTGCAGCGTTTCCGCATAGTCGGCGCGCACGAAGGCGGTGGACGGCATCAGGTAGAAATTCGTGTCCGCGTGGCGGTTCAGGAAGAAGTTGTGGACGTGGCCGGTGAACGCCGCCGCCACCTTGTGCCGGGCGACGGCAGCCAGCAGCCAGCTTCGTCCCGGTTCGTCGATGTTGTCGTAGTGCCCATGTTCGTCCGGGGTGGCGACGAAGGGCGGATAGTGCATGAACAGGAAGATGCGCTGCCCCGCGTGCGCCGCCAGGTCCGCCTCCAGCCACTCTGCCTGCTCTTGCTCCTGCGGCAGCCCCGAGTTGATGAGCGAAGTGTTGATGACGGCGAAGTGGCAGCCCTGCCGGTCGAAGCCGTAGAAATGTTCCCCGAAGTGACGGCTGTACAGCTCCACGTACTCGGGGCGGATGGCGCCCGCCGGAACGTAGTCGGCCTGCTTGTCGCCCACGTCGTGGTTGCCCGGCACCAGATGGACCGGACAGGCCAGTTCCGCCATGGTGTCGCGGAATTGCCGGACGGCCCGCGGATAGGAGACGGCCTCGGGCACGGGATGGATCATGTCCCCCACGTGCACGACGAAGGCCGGTCCCAGCGCGTTCAGCATCGCCACGGTATGCCGCAGCCGCTCATTGGTCAGCCGGTGCGACGCGAACGGCGAGATGTTGTCCTGCTCCGAAGGATTGACGTGGCTGTCGGCGATGACGGCGAAGCGAAAGAGAGGGGGAGAAGCCATGTTGCGGGTCGGCCATGAAAGCGAGGGGCCAGTATCCAGCAAGCCTTGGAATTAATAAAATTCATTTTTCTAATCCATGGATTCATAAAAATCATGGTGACGCTCCGTCAGCTCCACGCGCTCGCGACCCTGGCCAACACCGGCAGCTTCACCGCGACGGCCGATGCGCTGGCGCTGACGCAGTCCGCCGTCAGCGTGATGATCAAGGAACTGGAACAACAGGTGGGCGTGGTGCTGGTGGAGCGGGGCCGGACCGTGCGCCTGACGGCCGCGGGCAAGACCTTGTGCGAGACGGCCAACCGCGTGCTGGCCGACATCCATCGCACGGTGGCTGGCCTGCGCAGCGTCGGGGAACTGCAAGGCGGCCGCATCCGCGTGGCCGTGGGACCGCTGACCGCGGCCACCTTCTTCCCGCGCGCGCTGGCGCTGTTCCGCGCACGGCATCCCCTGGTGGCGGTCGACGTGCTGGACGTGCCGGTGGAACAGGCCTCGCAGCGACTGGCAGCCGACGAAGTGGACGTCGCCATCGGCTCTCCCGGCGCCAGTCCGGCCCTGGCCACCGTGCTGCGCACCGAACCGCTGGTGCGCGACCGGATGCACGCGGTGTATGCGCGCGGCAAGGCACCGCCGGCCCCGGCGGGCGGGCGCAGGATGAAATGGCAGGCCTTGCAGCACGCCGAGGTGATCCTGACGGACCGGGTCAGCGGACAATGGCGCGAGGTCTTTCTACAGTTGTCGCGGGCCGGCGTGGCGCTGAACGCGGTGCAGGAAGTCAGGCTGTATTCGACGGCGCTGGAAATGGTCCGGTGCGGCCTGGGGATGACGCTGCTGCCCGCGTTCGCCGCCCGCCACCTGGATGCGGCGCACTACGACGTGCGCGGCATCGAGCATGGCGACACGCGCTGGGAAGTGCACTGGATGATGCGCGCCGCGGCGGCGCCGACGGCGGCCTCGGAGGCCCTGCGGGAGGCCGTCATCGAGGCGCTGGGTTCCCGCTAGGGGACTCAGGCCACCTTGGGCAACGACCGGTACAACACGTCCACGCCCGCCATGAAGTCGTCGATCTCCATGGCCTCGGCCGGGTTGTGCGAGCCGTTCTCGTTGCGGATGAAGATCATGCCCGAGGGAATGCCGGCGTTGGCGAACAGGGCCGCGTCGTGCCCCGCCCCGCTGGGAATTTTCTCGGCCGGCAATGACAGTTCCGCCGAGGTGTCCAGCAGCAGTTGCACCAGTTGCGCATCCATGGTCGCCGGAGCCGATTCGATGCGCCGGTCGAACTCGAAGCGCACGCCGCGCTGGCGCGCCACCTCGTCGCATTCGGCGCGCATCACGCGGTAGAACTCCTCCAGCGTCTCGGTGCTTTCGCTGCGCACTTCGAAGCTGAAATCGACCCTGCCCGGGATGCGCGAGACGGCGTGCTCGGCGGGGTCGGTACCCATCACGCCCGAGGTCACGACCAGGTCGTTGCCGCGTTCGAGCAGCACGCGCCAGTGCTCGTCCAGCCGCATCAGCAGGTCGGACACCGCGAACACCGCGTCGTTGCGCAGCCAGCGCGGCACGGCGCCGGAGTGGCCGGGCTCGCCTATGCATCGCACCAGGTTGTGGCGGATGTTGCCGCGTATGCCCGAGACGATGGCCGTGGGCCATTTGCGGGCCACCATCAGCGGCCCCTGCTCGATGTGCAGTTCCAGGTAGGCCCGCACGCCCGACACCCACGGCACGGGCTTGCCGGCGGCGATGCGGTCCACGTCGGCGCCCACGCTGGCCATGGCCTCGGCCAGGGTGCGGCCGCTGCGCTTGTTGCGCAGCGCCAGGTCGTCCGCCTTGAGCTTGCCCAGGATGGCGCCGGAGCCCATGTAGGCCTTGCCGAACCACGCGCTTTCCTCGCCCCGCATGCCGGCGACCCACAGGGGGTGCGCGAGCCGCACGCCCTCCTCCTTGAGCCGTTTCAGGCACAACAGGCCGGCGATGACGCCGGCCAGGCCGTCGTAGTTGCCGCCCTGGGGCACCGAATCCACGTGCGATCCGCACACGATGGGCGCCTGGTCGCCCGCCTGCGCCAGCGAGAACACCACGTTGGCCGCGGGATCGGTCCGCGCGGCGATGCCATGCCTGCCCGCCCAGTCGACCAGCGCGCCCAGCGCGGCCGTCTCGGTGGGACCATAGCTCTCGCGCGAGACGCCGACGCCATCGAAACTGAGCTGGCGGATCCGCTCGAACAGATCGATCGCTTCCTGCCGTCCGGGAACGGCCTTGGCGCCGGCCATCGTGGTTGCTGCTGTCATGTCGACCTCAAGCCATCGCCTCGAAAGGCACGAAGCCGGTGTCCTCCACCGCCCCCACCAGCCCTTGCAGGCCGGGCAGGCCCTTGCGACGGCAATACTGCACCAGGCCGTCGATCACGTCGATCATGGCCGTGGGATGGATGAAGGTGGCGGTCCCGACCTGCACGGCCTTCGCGCCGGCCAGCATGTATTCGATCGCGTCCTCGGCGGTGGAGATGCCGCCGCAGCCGATGATGGGAATCGAGACCGCGCGATGGCACTGGTACACCATGCGCACGACGATGGGCTTGATCGCCGGCCCCGACATGCCGCCCATGACGTTGCCCAGCTTGGGCCGGCGCGTGTCGATGTCGATCGCCATGCCCAGGATGGTATTGGCGGCCACGATGGCGTCGGCGCCCTCTTCCTGCGCCGCGCGGGCCACGTTGGCGATCTCGCCGGTGTTGGGCGTGAGCTTGACCCACAGCGGCAGCGAGGTCGAGGCGCGCAGCGCCTTCACCACGGCGGCCGTGGAGCGGGCATGCATCGCGAACGCCTTGCCGTCTTCTTCGATGTTGGGGCACGAGATGTTGGCCTCGATGGCGGCCACGCCCTCGACCCGCGACAGCTCGGCCGCCAGCCGCGCGAAGCCGTCGTTCGACGGCGCCGAGATACTGACCACCAGCGGCGGCGAGAACTTCCGGTAGAAGGGAATGCTCTCGCGGATGAAATAGTCGGAACCCTTGCTGGGGATGCCGATGGCATTGAGCATGCCGCTGTGCACCTCCGCCACCCGCGGGACCGGGTTGCCGGTGCGCTTCTCGTGCGTGATGGTCTTGGTGACGAACGCGCCCAGGCGGTTGAAGTCGATGGTGTTGGCCAGCCCGTCGGCGAACGTGCCCGAGGCCGGCATCACGGGATTGGAGAGGCGCAGTCCGCCTACCTCCACGGACAGGTCTATCATCACGCCACCTCCGCCAGGGGAAACACGGGGCCGTCCCAGCAGACACGCTTGCTGACCAGCCTGTCGCCTTCGCGGAAGGCGCGCACGCAGCAATAGCACATGCCGATGCCGCAGGCCATCTGCTGCTCCATCGCCACTTCGCCCGGCACGGACAACTCGGCGCCCAGGCGCTGCATCAACAGCGTCAGGCGCGACGACCCACAGGTATAGAAGGCATCGGCGCGACCCGCGGCATGCAGCTCGCGCAGCAGGCGCTCGACATTCTCGACGGCGCTGGTGCCGGCCTCGTCGGTGACTTCGACGATGGTCGCGCCGATGGCCGCGAACCGGTCCTGCGACATCAGGTTGGCGGCATCGCGCGCGCTCAGGATGGCCGTCACGCCCACCCCTGCCTGCGCCGCCAGCTCGGCCAGCGGCGCCAGCGTCGCCAGCCCCACGCCGCGCCCCAGCACGACGATGTGGCGCGCGCCCGCGGGCAGCGTGAATCCCACGCCCAGCGGCCCCAGCATCGGCAGCTTGTCGCCCGCCTCGAGCGTCGCCAGCCCGCGCGTGCCGGCGCCCGTCACCTTGTACAGGAACTCCACCCGCCCCGTGGCCGGATCGGCCCGGTAGGTGCTCATGGGCCGGCGAAAGAACGGCGAATCCAGCTCAGTGGAAGGACACAAGAGATGAAAGAACTGCCCCGCCTTCGCCCCGGCCGCCGGCAGCCCGGCATCCAGCACCAGGTGCTTGTAGTCCCGGTTCACCCACGCATTGCTGATCACCGCGCCCTGCGTATCCGGCGCGGCCGGTCCGGCGCAACACCCGACCTGCGATTCGGACGACACAACTTCCATTCTGATTCCTCTGCGCTGGAGAACTCCCAGCGCTCGATTACTGCCTACCTTGGGCACCGCGGATCCGGCTCCGCCGGTCCGCCAGTGCCGCCCCCTGGGGGGCGCGCGTAAGCGCGTAGGGGGGGGCCTTACTCCAACTTTGCACCCTTGCGTTCCGGGATCAGGAACAACGTGGCGATGATGTCCAGCACATAGATCGACGCCAGCAGCGCGATCGCGTGGCTGAACGAATACTTCGCGGCCACCGCGCCCACGGCCAGCGGCCCGAATCCGCCCACGGCGCGGCCGATGTTGAACAGCACGTTCTGTGCCGTGGCCCGCGCCCGGGTGGGGTACAGCTCGGAAATCAGCGCGCCGTAGCCACCCAGCATGCCGTTCACGAACATGCCCATGATGGCGCCGCCGATCAGCAGGGCGTATTGCGCTTCGAGCTGCGAATAGGCCAGCACCGACAGCACCGCGCCCACCTGGTAGAGCAGGAAGATGGGACGCCGGCCGACGCGGTCCGCCAACTGGCCGAACAACCAGATGCCGAAGGCCATGCCGAGGATGGTGACGGCAGTCCAGCCCGCCGACTTGGTCAGCGAATAGCCGAACTGCTTGCTCAGGTACGACGGCATCCAGATCATCACGCCGTAGTAGCCGAAGTTCTGCACCGAAGTCAGGATGACCACGCCCAGGCTGGTCCGCGTGGTCTTGGCATCCGCCACGAGCAGCTTGAACGCGTTTTCCCTGGGCGCCGTGGACTTCTGGCTCTCGACGAAGATCTTGGGTTCGCCGATGAAATGGCGGATGACGAAGGCCACGACCGCCGGCAGCACGCCGATGGCGAACATGCCGCGCCAGCCCACGATGGGCAGCAGGATGGGGGTGACCAGCGCCGCGGCCAGCACGCCGGCCTGCCAGCCGAGGCCGACGTAGGAGCTCATGCGGGCGCGCTGCTCGGGACGGCAGGCTTCGGCGGCCAGCGCCATGCCGATGCCGAATTCACCGCCCAGGCCCAGGCCGGCGATGGTGCGGTACGCGAGCAGGTCCCAGTAGCCCTGCGCCAAGGCGCACAGGCCGGTGAAGACCGCGAACAGCAGGATGGTCCAGTTCAGCACGCGCACGCGGCCATACTTGTCGCTGAGCCAGCCGAACACGATGCCGCCGACCACGGCGCCGACCAGCGTCCAGGTCACCAGCGACCCGGCCTGGGTACTGGACAGCCCCAGGTCCGCCGAGATCGCGGCCAGGATGAAGCCCAGGATGAGCAGGTCGAAGCCGTCGAGGGCGTAGCCCACCGTCGACGCGATGACGGCCTTGCGGGCGTAGTCTTCGCCCTCGTTCGCCTTGCCGGCGGGGATGTCCCCGGGACTTGCGGCGTATTTGTCTGCCATTTCCTATCTCCGAAAGGAAGAAGAGGTATCCATCAATCAAAAGTGCTGCCAGGCGGCGACTGCCTCCCGCCGGCGCCGCCCCCTGGAGGAGACGGCCCGTGCCGGACATGCTTGTGGCATGGAGCAGGCAAAAACCATTTACGCCGAAAGTCTTTTTTTTTAGACTAAGACAACTTTTCTTACCTTTCAAGCAAAATTTCACTAAGCTGATAAGGTAAATCCCGACGTTGCCAGGAGCGCACAATACTAGTGCAAACCCGCACTAATGCTGGGCAATTCGAAGTTGAACGCCCGCTTGCGGGGCAATGAACACCATCCGGCCGAAATCCAGAATTCTCATTTTTTAGACAATTTCGATGCACACCTCTTCCAGATCGCGCGCCGTCGACTTCCACGCCATCGGGGAACGGCTGCGCGCCTATCGGATAGGCGCCTCGCTGCGGGCGGAGGACGTGGCGACCCAGCTGGGCGTTTCCCGGGCGGCGGTGTACCGGATGGAGAAGGGCGAGATCGTCAAGATCGAGACGCTGGAGCGGCTGGCCCACATCCTGGACACCTCGCTGGCCTCGCTGCTGGGCGTGGGGGCGGAGTACTACACCTCGCCGGTGGCGTACATCGAACGCATGCGCCAGCTCGAAACCGACGCCACGCGCATCATGGCGCATTTCGAGCCCATCTCCTTCCTGTTGACCTCGGACGAGTACGGCGGCTACCTGGAACAGATGCTGCACGAGGCCCATCCCGGCATTGACCCCGAGCGCATGCAGGCGCTGATGAAGATCCTGGGCGAGCGCAAGCGCGCCTTCGCCCGGCGCCGCCCGCCCATCATCAGCCTGATCGGGTTGCGCGAGATCGAGCGCTTCGTGCACTTCGGGCTGGTGGGGCGTATCGACCTGCCGCCCTCGGTGCGCATGGAACGCTCGCTGGCGGCGCGGCGCGAAGTCGAGCGCATCGTCGGCCTCCTGCGCGAACACCCCATGGACATGCAGATCGGCATCGTGGACGACAGCATGCCCAACGCCACGTTCCAGGTGTTCGAGAGGCCCAGCGCCTCGTTCGTGGCGGTCAGCCCGTTCCGCTTCGGCGAGCTGCCCAACGTCGCGACCGGCATCGCCCAGGTCACCTCGGCGCCCGAGGCAGTCGAGCTTTATACGAAAATGGTGGAAAACCTCTGGGAACGCGCCTACAAAGGACAGCAGGCGGCGGACCTCCTGAGCAGCATGCTGAAGGTGGTCTGATCCCGGGTTGTTTGCCCCCAAATGGAAAAATGAAATGGAAGAAACCTCAATCGGATCGACCGTGGCAAAGCTGCTGCTGGAATCGGGGGCGGTGCACGTCAGCGCGGGCAAGCCGTTCATCCTGCGTTCGGGCTGGGCCAGCCCGGTCTACGTGGACGTGCGGCGGCTGATCTCGTCGGTGGCGGGGCGCAAGGTGCTGGTGGACGCGGCGCAAGCGGTGGTCCGGCACCGCATCGGCGTGCAGAACATCGATGCCATCGCCGGCGCCGAGACGGCCGGCGTGCCCTATGCCGCGTGGCTGGCGGACCGGCTGTCGCTGCCGCTGCTCATCGTGCGCAAGAAACCGCTGGGCTTCGGCCGCAACGCGCAGATCGAGGGCATCGCGCAGGCCGGCGCGCGCGTGCTGCTGGTGGACGACCTGACCACCGACGGCCAGAGCAAGCGCAACTTCTGCAAGGCTGTTCGCGATTCGGGCCTGGAGCTGGCCCACGTCCTGAGCATCTTCTATTACGATACGTTTGTCGAAAGCCGGCGTACCATGGAAGAAATCGGTGTCACGATGCATGCGCTGGCCACCTGGCAGGACATCATCGCGCAGGCCAGGACGGGCACGGTCCTGACCGCGGCCGACATCGAAAAAGCGGAAGGATTCCTGCTCCATACTTCCGAATGGTCCAAGGCCCACGGCGGCATCTCCCGCCTTCCGTGACTCTTATCGCTACCCCACGTGTTATGAACTTCACCGATCTGATCCAACGTTTCGCCGCCCAGGCCCCCGGTACCGACAGTTTCCTCAAGGTCAAGGAAGGCTCGCTGGCGCTGGTCTCCAGCGATTCCGAACATGCCGCCGCCTACTTCCTGATCTACGGCTTCGCCCGCTCTTACGTGCTGCTGTATGAAGACCAGGGCATCGCCCCCGCCTTCGCCGAAACCGCGAAGACCCAGCTCCTGTCCTACATGAACCGGCTCGACGAAGCGTTCAGGTCCGGCACGGCGCAGGATCTCGTGGCCGCCCTGAACTGGATCGTGCTGGACTACGGCCGCAGCGGAAAGATATTTTGAACGCCCGCCCGGAGGCGCCGGCGGCCGCTTCGTCGCTCTATACGAACCGGCGCGTCGCGCCTCTGCTCGCGCTGGGCTTCGCCAGCGGCCTGCCCCTGGCGCTGACCAGCGGCACGCTGCAGGCCTGGGCCACCGTCGACGGCGTGTCGCTGCAGGCCATCGGCTTCCTGACCCTGGTCGGCTCGGCCTATACGCTGAAGTTCCTATGGGCGCCGCTGATGGACCGCTACACGCCGCCGCTCCTGGGCCGCCGGCGCGGCTGGATGGTGATCACGCAATTGCTGCTGGCGCTGGCCATCATGGCCATGGGCCTGCTGTCGCCCAGCTCGGCCCTGCTGCCGCTGGCGCTGATCGCCGTGTTCGTGGCCTTCTGCTCGGCGTCGCAGGACATCGCCTTCGATGCCTACCGGACCGACGTGCTGCGCAAGGAAGAACGGGGCGCCGGCGCCGCGGTGTCGGTGCTGGGCTATCGGCTGGCCATGCTGGTATCGGGCGGCCTCGCCCTGGTCATCGCCGACAGCTGGCTGGGCTGGGGCAACATGTACGTACTGATGGGCGGCCTGATGGCCCTGGCCGTCCTGGCCACGCTGTGGGCCCCCGAACCCGAGGCCCCCGCCCTCGCGCCCCGCACGCTGGCCGAAGCCGTGACCGGGCCGCTGCTGGAATTCTTCCGCCGCCCCGGCGCCATCGTGCTGCTGGTGCTGATCGTGTTCTACAAGCTGGGCGACGCCTTCGCCGGCAGCCTGTCCACCGCCTTCCTGATCCGCGGCGCGGGTTTTTCGGCCACCGAGGTCGGCACCATCAACAAGGTACTGGGCCTGGGCGCCACCATCATCGGCGCGCTGGCGGGCGGTTCGCTGCTGGCGCGGCTGGGGCTGTTCCGGTCGCTGATGCTGTTCGGCCTGCTGCAAGCCGTCTCCAACCTGGGATTCTGGCTGCTCGCCATCAGCCCCAAGAGCATCCTGCTGATGGCCGCCGCCGTCGGTATCGAAAACCTGTGCGGCGGCATGGGCACGGCGGCCTTCGTGGCCCTGCTCATGGGCCTCTGCGACCACCGCTTCTCGGCCACCCAGTTCGCGCTGCTGTCCGCCCTGTCCGCGGTGGGGCGCACCTACCTGGCCGGGCCGCTGGCCCCGCCCATGGTGGAAAACTACGGTTGGCCGGCCTTCTTCCTGGTCACCGTGGCCATCGCCCTGCCCGGCATGGCCCTGCTGTGGTGGCGGCGGGCCGACGTGCGGGCGCTGGACCAGGCCTGAGGCCGCGTCCAGCAAACCAACGCCCCCCTTTTCCCAGAGGGCCCAGGACAACTATGACCATGTCCGCTACATCGATTCGACTATACTGACCTCTCATCTCTCAAGCAGGTTCCAGCGTCGTTGCTGAACACCACCAGACGACATCTGACAGCCGTGAGCACACCCAAGCGTAGCCCTGCCGCAAAGAAGTCCGTACCTCCCGTTCGTCGCAAGACAGCGGTTGGCGGCATCACGCTGGCCTCCCTGAGCGGGGGGATCGAATTGGTTCGGGTGGCCAAGCGAAGCAGCAAACCTGCCACTGCACCGCAAGAGCAAACGGAAGCCCTGTTCAGAAAGGCTGTCTCCGCATTGAAGCGCCCAGGCATTCCCCGTGAGACTGTCTTCAAGGCAGCAACGACCAAGCCCGGTGCGATTTTCTCCTATGCGATCGATCCCTCGGACACGACACGAGTCATTCGTGAAGCCCCGGACGGCACGCGCACGATAGGTCGGCTGAAGAACGGAAAATTTGTCCAGCTCCGACCATGAGTCGAGCGATTCCCAGCATTGATCAGTTGCTCCACGAAGTCAGAAGGAGCACGAAGCCGATTGCCTTCGTTCTTGCGGGGCATAACGGCTCCGGTAAATCCACCCTCTGGTATCAGAAGCTTGCGCCGACATTGAAGATTCCGCTGGTCAATGCGGATCGCTTGATGCTATCGATTCTTCCAGAGCCCGAGGATGGCCTCATTCCTCCATGGGCGCAAAGACTGCGCGATGATGATGAGCGGTGGCAAAAGCTGGCACAAGAAGGCGTTCGTGTTTTCAAGCAGCTAGTCATGAACGGACGTATGCCGTTTGCCTTTGAAACGGTCTTCTCACACTGGAAGCTGCTACCGAACGGCGAGCATCAATCCAAGATCGACGACATAAAAGCCATGCAGGAAGCGGGTTACTTCGTTGTCCTGCTATTCGTCGGGCTGACGAATGTGGATATGTCCATCTTGCGGGTGAGCACGCGCAAGGAAATGGGCGGGCACGATGTAGCGGTGAAGAAGCTGCGAGAGCGCTTTCCCCGCACGCAAAAGGCGATCGGTGAGGCATCGAAAGTCGCCGACATGAGCCTGATGTTCGACAACAGCCGCGGATTCGCCCATGCGTTCACACTTGTCCGGGCGCAAAAGAAGTCTCGCCTTATCTATGACGCCCGGGCTCCACAATATGGAACAGATCCGGAGCTTCTACAGGTATCGTCTGATTGGCTCGAAAAGGTAGTCGGAACAGAGCTGCCCAAGAAACTGCCGGCGTCGATCCTCAATTAGATCCGCCAGTTACGGATCGGGGCTGGCTCGCGTGCCCAGCGAACCGCCCCGCCTCCTCAGACGAAGTCGTCGTCCGAGAACGTATCGTCGGTGAAGGAATCGTCGGCCGACGTGTCATAGGTCTGCGCATCGGCGCCCGCATCCGGGCGGTCGTCATTTCCGCTGTCGTAGTAGTTGTTGGTGACGTTCTGCGTAATCGTTTCCGACGCCGGCGCGCTGCCCGCCAGATGCGCGGCCTGGCCCGCGCCGCCACCCATCAGGTGCTCGATGCCGTTGAACAGGAACATCCCGCCCGCCACCCCCGCCGCCGTGGCGGCGGCGTTGCCCAGGAAGCTGCCCATGGCGCCGCCGGCGGTCGGTACGCCGGCATAGGGCGCCGCTGGCGCGGCGGGCCGGTACTCCGGGCGCTGGCCGATATCGCTGCCGATCATGGAACCACTGGCGGGCGCAGATCGCGCGGGCGCCTTGCCCCACGTATCGCCGCCCAGCAATCCTCCCAGGAAACTGCGCGCGGGCCGGGCTTCCTGCTGCCGCGAGGCGGCCTGGAGTTCACCCACCTGCTGCTCCAGGGCCGCGATACGCGCCTGCGCGCCTTCCAGCGCGTGTTCCAGCAACAGCGCGCGCTGGATGCTCAGGTACAAGGCATCCGGCTGGCCGGCGGCGCGCTGCCGGATCAGGGCATCGGCCTCGGGGTCCTTGTCCATGCCCTGGACGCCAGCCAGGCGGTCCAGGAAATTGTCGAGCAGGGCGCGTTCTTGCGGAGTCATGAGCGGTTCTCCCGAAATGCCGGCCGAAGGCCGGCGCGGTGCCGCGGATGATGGCGGCCGGGGCTTAACCGTGGCTTAAGCCCCCGGACACGCCTCCCCCACCCAACGCACCCGCAGCCGGTCATATGCCAGGTTATACACGTAGGTATATGGCAGGAAGAACAGCAACAACCCGATATCCAGCACCAGCGCTTCCCACAGCGAAATGCTCAGCCACCACGCCGCCAGCGGTACCACGATCAGGATCAAACCGAACTCGAAGCCCAGCGCGTGGGTCATCCGGACCCGCGTATCGCGCACCCAGCCCAGGCTGCGCTCCACACGCTCGAAGCCGGCGTTGTAGACCATGTTCCACAGCATGGCGATAAGCGAGATCACCGCCGTCAGTGCTCCCATGTGGAGCAGCGGCTTGCCCATGATCCAGGCCAGCGCGGGCGCGCACAGCGCCACCGCGATGATCTCGAAGCACAGCGCGTGCGCCAGGCGCTCACGCAGCGATTTCTTGTTCTGCAGCACGTTCAACCTCGTTCCGTTGATGTCGTATCGGCATTTTCTGCCATACTTCCGTTAAAGAAAACCTAATTACCATCGGATTTTCCGATACAAGACCAAGCATGGCCTATTCTCTGGAAGCGCTGGCGGCCTTCACCCAGGCAGCCGCGCTGGGCTCGTTCTCGGCCGCGGCGCGCAAACTGGGCAAGCGGCAATCGAGCATCAGCGAAAGCATCGCCAACCTGGAAATCGACCTGGGCGTGCAGTTGTTCGACCGCGCCACCCGCCAGCCCACGCTGACCCCGGCGGGCCGGGCATTGCTGGTGGAGGCGGCCCAGGTCCTGGCCAGCGCCGAGCAGCTGGGCCGCGCCGCCGGCCGCTATGCCCAGGGACACGAGGCGCGGCTTACGCTGGCGCTGTCCGACACCTATCAGTCCGAACGTTTTGAAGCCATCCTGGCCGCGCTCGACCGCAAGTATCCCGACATCGAGTTCGAATGCATGATGTCCGAGGACTGGGATACGGTCGCCACCGTGCAGCGCGGCCGCGCCAACCTGGGGCTGGTGCGCGCGCAGGAGCAGTATCCGCCCGACGTGGAACACCGCACGCTGCCGGACCTGTCGGAAATGGTGGTGGTCGCGGGCAAGGACCATCCGCTGGCGAAACGCCGCACGGTCACCGAGGCCGACCTGCGCGCGGCCCGGGAACTGCGGATCGCGCCTTACGAGGACGACGGCCGCCGCATCGCGCGGGGCCGCACCTGGTCGGCGCCCTACTACCTGATGCTGCTGGAGATGGCGGTCATGAATTTCGGCTGGGCCAGGATGCCGCGCTGGCTGGTGACCAACTTCGCCGCCGGCAGGCTGGTGGAGTTGCAGGTGCCTGGCCAGGAGCGCCTGCTGCCGGTGGATGTGGTGTGGTCCAACCAGCGTCCGATGGGCCCCGCGGGCGCCTGGATGCTGGAGGAACTGCTCAAGGCCTGAGCGCGCCCGCGGTCAGTGCGGCGATGGCCTCGCGTTCGGTGCGGAACACATGGTGGGGCGGCAGCATCGCCGTGACGCCGGCGGTATCGAACACGTCTTCCACCTGCTTCTTCACGCCCGCCAGGTACAGGTCCACGCCCTGGTCGCGCAGCGTCCCGATCAGGTAGATGAGCGTGTCGACGCCGGTCACATCGATGCTGTTGATCGGCCCCGCATAGATCAGCACCCGCTTGATGCCGGGATCGGCCCGGCAACGCTCGATCACGAAATGCTCCAGCGGGTTGGCGGTGACGAAGCTCAGTCCCGCGTCCATGCGCACGGCCAGCAGGTCCGGGGCCAGCGGCGGCAGGCCGAAACGCAGGCGGTCCCGCAGCGTGCCGTCGGCGTGGACGGCAACCTCGACGATGCGGGGGTGCGAGCGCTGGTACAGGAAATAGCCCAGGGACAGGATGAAACCCGCCAGGATGCCCCACTGCAATTGCGGAGCGGCGATCAGGGTGGCCACGGCCGTGGACGCGGCGATGACGGCCTCGGCACGCGACGTGGCCCACAGCCGGACGAAGAAGCGCGGGGTGATCAGATTGGAGACCGGCACGATGATGACGGCCGCCAGGAAGGCCCGGGGCAGGTGGGCGATGGCCGGCGTCAGGAACAGCAGGCTCGCCAGCACGCACACGAAGGCGAACAGCGCGGACCAGCCCGAGCGCGCGCCGACGAACAGGTTCAGCGCCGAGCGCGAGAACGAGGCGCTGACGGGAAAGGCGCCACTCAGGCCGCTGGCGATCTTGGCCAGCCCCTGGCCGATGAACTCCTGGTCCTCGTTCCAGCGCCGGCGCGTGCTGCGCGAGATGGTCTTGGCGCTGGACAGCGCCTCGACGAAACTGACCAGCGCGATCACCGCCGCCGCGGGCAGCAGGCTGCGATAGTCTTCCCAATCCAGCAGTTGGGGCACGGTGAACTGCGGCAGGCCCGCCGGCAGGGTGCCGACCACCGCCCCGCCCCGCTCGCCGTAGCCGATGGCCCAGCTGACCAGGCCGGTCACCAGCGCGGCGGCCAGCACGATGGGCAGGCGTTTGCTGTGCTTCTTCAGCGCCGACAGAAAGACCAGCGTCCCCACGCCGAAAGCGAACGCCGTCCAGTCGACGCTGCCCAGCAGGCCGCGCAGGTCGATCGCGGCCAGCGCGACGCGGGCCTGGCTCCATTCCAGTCCCAGCATGGCAGGCAATTGCGACAGCATGATCAGCAGCGCGGCGGCCTGGGTGAATGCCCCCACGACGGACCCTGGCAGGAAGTTCACCACCATGCCCAGGCGGGTCGCGCCGATCAGCATCTGTATCGCGCCCGCCATCAACGCCAGCCATATCGCCAGCTCGACCCAGCGCGCGGACTCGGCGGCCGCCATGCCGGACAGCGAACCGGCCACCAACATGCTGGTCAGCGCGACCGGGCCCGCGCCCAGGAGCTGGCACGATCCCCACAACACGCTGATGACCGGCGGGATCAACGCCGCGTACAGCCCGGTGATGGGCGGCATGCCGGCCAGCATGGCGTAGGCCACGGCCTGCGGCACCAGGATCAGGCCGAGCGTGAAACCGGCCCGCGCATCGGCGGCGAGATCGGCGGCGTTGGGCCGGGGCCAGTTCAGGAAGGGGAGATAGCGGGCGAGCAGAGCGGACATGGAAAATGCGCCGGATCGGGACCGGCGAGGTAGTCAGAGATGGCGCGGCTTGCGCGGCGCGCGCACGGCGAAATGGTCGTAGACGGCATCGGGCAAGAGGCGCATCAGCTTGGCGACGATGCCCATCTGCCACGGGATGACGGTGTAGCGGACGCCGCGCTCCAGGGCGCGGGAAGCCTTGTCGGCGAACACGTCGGCGTCCATCAGGAACGGCATGGAATACGGATTGCGCGCGGTCATGGGCGTGCGGATGTAGCCCGGCGCGATGGTCGATACGCGTATGCCCTGCGGCGACAACTCGTTGCGCAGGCTTTCGCAATAGGCAATGACGGCCGCCTTGGAAGCGCTGTACGCGCCCGCGCCGGGCAGTCCGCGTATGCCGGCCACGCTGGCGATGCCCGCCAGGTGACCACGGCCGGCCTGCTTCATGGCGGGGATGAACGGTTCGAAGGTCGCCACCATGGCGATCAGGTTGGTGTCGATCACGGCGCGGAAAGCGTCGAAATCCTCCATTTCCTCGGTCAACGTACCGGTGCTGATGCCAGCATTGGCGATCACCAGATCGGTGCCGCCCAAGGCCAGGAAATCCCCGGCCGCCGCATGCAGGGCATCGCGGTCACGCACGTCCAGCGCATAGCAGCGGTGGCTGCCCGGCAGCGACGCGGCCAGCGCCTGCAAGGCCTCCTGGCGCCGGCCCACCAGGCCCAGCGTGGCACCCAGGCCCGCATAGCGGCGCGCCAGCGCCTGCCCGATGCCGCTGCTCGCACCGGTGATGAAGACGTTCATGCTCCCCTCTCGTGAGTTCATCATTATCACCTTTAATCATGTAGTTCTTACTGGAAATCATTAAGAAACGGCCCGCGCGCCACCCCTATTGTCGCCAGGACGCCAAGCCGGTCGGCCCTGGATGAATCTGCGATACTGCGGGAAGAACCGCGTCCGCGGCACCACAGAGAGCAAGATGACGTCCCTTCCCATTTCCGATGTGCAAGCCGCGCTGACCGGATTGGTCGGCCAGGCGAATGTCTATGCCGATCCCGCGGACAAGGCCCGCTACGAAACCGGCGCCCGCTACGGCGACGGCAAGGCCGCCCTGGTGGTGCGGCCCGGCTCGGCCGCCGAGGTGGCCGCGGTGGTGCGCTACTGCGTGGACACCGGCACGCCGCTGATCGCCCAGGGCGCCAACACCGGCCTGGTGGCCGCCAGCACGCCGGACGCCAGCGGCACTCAGGTCGTGCTGAGCCTGGAGCGGCTGCGCGGCGAGATCGCGATCGACCGCGCCAACCGCACCGCCACCGTCGGCGCCGGTGTCACGCTGCAGGAACTGAACGACAAGCTGGCCGAACATGGCCTGTGCTTTCCCATCGACCTGGGCGCCAATCCCTCGCTGGGCGGCATGATCGCCACCAATACCGGCGGCTCGCGGCTGATCCGCTACGGCGACGTGCGCCACAACCTGCTGGGCATCGAAGTCGTGCTGGCCGATCCGCCGGGACAGGTGCTGGACCTGATGAGCGGGCTGCGCAAGAACAATACCGGCTACGACCTCAAGCAGCTCTTCGTCGGCGTGGGCGGCGCGGGCGGCGTCATCACCCGCGCCGTCGTGCAGGTCCATCCCCTGCCCCGCCAGACGGCCACCGCGCTGATCGTACCCACCAGCCAGGAAGCCGTGCTGGAACTGCTGATCGCGCTGGAAAGCGAGTTCGGCGATTTCCTGACCGCCTACGAGGGCATGTCCCGTTCCACCGTCCAGTCGGTCATCGACCACGTGCCCGGCGTCGCCAACCCCTTCGCCCCCGAGCCCATCCCCGACTACTGCCTGCTGGTGGAGCTGGCCGCCACCTCATCGCGCGAAGTGCTGGGCGTGGACCTGCAATCGGCGCTGAACGATTTCCTGGAACGGCAATTCGACGTGCTGGTGGCCAACGCCGTGCTGGACGGCGGCCCCGACCTCTGGAAAATCCGCCATTCCATCAGCGAATCCATCCGCCACCAGGGCAAGCTGATCGCCTTCGACATCGCCGTGCCGCGCTCTTCGATGGTGGACTTCCAGACCACCGCGCGGCGGATGCTGGAAGCCGGCTTCCCCTGGCTGCGCCTGTTCGACTTCGGCCACTGGGCCGACGGCGGCACCCACTTCAACATCGTCTGGCCCCACGACGCCACGCCCGCCTACGACGCGGACACCGTGGAAAAACTCCGGCTGGCGATCTACGACCTGGTGGTCCGCCAGTTCGGCGGCAGCTTCAGCGCCGAACACGGCGTCGGCCCCTACAACGAACGCTTCTACCACCGCTATGCGTCGCCCGAAGCGCAGGCGCTGTCGGGCAAGATCCAGCAAGCCATAGACCCCGGGCATACGCTGGGCCAAGTCTATTTCGGCCCATCTTCCAAACCCTGACTTTCTCCAGAAAAACAAGAACGGCCTTGCACCATTGAATGCAAGGCCGTTCTTGTCTCCACCATCCAGACCCAGGGCACCGCGGATCCGGCTTTGCCGGTCCGCCAGTGCCGCCCCCTGGGGGGCCCGCGTCAGCGCGTAGGGGGGGCCTACTTCTTTTCCCTGCCGATCAGGAAATCGGCGACTTGCAGGGCGCCAAGATTGCTGCCGGTCATCGACGGCGAGGTCAGATAGCGGCCGTTGATGGCCAGCGTGGGCACGCCGTCGATCTTGTAGGCTTCGGCCAGCTTGGTGGCGCGCTGCACCTTGCTCTGGACGCCGAAGGAGTTGTAGGCGGCCGTGAACTGCGCACGATCCAGGCCCTGCTTCTCGGCCCAGTCGAAGATGCGGTTGGCCGTGTTCAACGGCTGGCGCTGTTCGTGGATGGCGGTGAAGACCATGCGATGCAGTTGGTCGACCTTGCCCAGCGCCTCCAGCGTGTAGTACAGGCGTTGCTGCGGTTCCATGCCGGCGTTGAAACGCACCGGCACGCGGCGCACCACGACATCGGGCGGCAGTTTCTTGATCCAGGCTTCCAGGCTCGGCTCGAGCGCATTGCAGTGCGGGCAGCTATACCAGAAGAACTCGGTGACCTCGACCTTGCCCGGGGAGTCGGTGGCCTGGGGCTGCTGCAGGCGGATGTACTCGGTGCCCTCGCGCGGCTGCTGCGCCTGGGCGGTACCCGGCAGGGCGGCGACGAAACCGGCGGCCAGGGCCAGGCTGGCAACGATATGGCGGAAAGAGAAGCGACCGATCATAGGATTCCTCTGATAACGTGGCCCGGACGGCGGACCGGCCGGGCGTGGTGGAAACTCGGACCGCGGCGGGCGGCGCGAAGTTCCACCCGGATCATTTCTTCACGACGGCGGCCTCGATGCCGTTCTCGGCCAGGCGCGCCCGCGTGCGGTTCATGTCGTCCAGACGGGTGAAGGGCCCCACGCGTACGCGGTGCACCGTGCCGGCAGCCACATCGGCCGTCTCCAGGCGCGCCTCGAACCCCATGAAGGCCAGCTTGGCCTTGAGCGCTTCGGCGTCCTCGATCACGCGGTAGGCGCCGACTTGCAGGAAATAAGTGCCCGAACCCGTGGCGCCGGGCGCCTGTGCGGGTGCGGGTGCGGGTGCCTGGGACGGCGCGGCGGCCGACGGCGCGGGAGGTTGCGCCCCCTTTTTGTCCTTGTCGACGTTCTGGCTGGCCAGGAAGTCCCCCAAGGGATCGCGGGTTGCCTGGGGTACCGGCGCGGGCGCCGGCTGCGAGGCCGAGGGTCCCGATGCCGAGGGCGCGCCGGCGGGGCCGTCCTTGCCGTAAAGACTGCGGTTCGGATCAGGAGCGTTGGCGGGATCGGACGGCTGCGCGGGTGCTGCCGGCGGCCGGGTTCCCTTGCTGACGAAGGGCACCGGCGCCTTGGTGATGTAGAACGCCACCAGTACGGCCACCAGCAGGCCGACCAGCAATCCCGCCATCAGGCCGAACATAGTCCCGCCCACCGCTCGCTTGGGTGCTGCCTGGCGATGGCTGGCGCCGCCCTGCTTCCCGCCGCGGGGAGTCTTCGTCTTCGCTGTGGAGGCCATGAATCGTTACATCCGTTGCGGAGCGGACACGCCCAGCAACGCCAGCCCATTGGCCAGCACCTGCCGGGTTGCGGCCAGCAGCGCCAGGCGCGCCAGCTTCAGCGCCTCGTCGTCCACCAGCACGCGTTCGGCATTGTAGTAGGCATGGAAATCGGCGGCGCAATCCTTGAGCCAGAAAGCCACATGGTGCGGCGACAGATCGTTGGCCGCGAGCCCCACCATGGACGGGAACTCTGCCAGCCGCTGCAGCAGCAGGAACTCCCGTTCGGCCGTCAGCAGCGATGTATCCACCCGTGCCAGATCGGCCTCGTCGCCGCCCCATTGCGCCAGCACCGAGCAGATGCGCGCATGGGCGTACTGGATGTAATAGACGGGATTCTCGTCGGTCTGCTTGAGGGCCAGGTCGACGTCGAACACGAATTCGGTATCGGCGCGGCGCTGGATCAGGAAGTAGCGCACCGCATCGCGACCGACCCAGTCGATCAGGTCGCGCATGGTCACGTAGCTGCCGGCGCGCTTGGAGATCTTGACCTCTTCGCCGCCGCGCATGACCTTGACCATCTTGTGCAGCACGTAGTCGGGGTAGCCCTTGGGGATGCCCACCTCCAGCGCCTGCAGGCCCGAGCGCACCCGCGCCACGGTACCGTGGTGGTCCGAGCCCTGGATGTTGATGGCCTTGGTGTAGCCGCGCTCCCACTTGGTCACGTGATAGGCCACGTCCGGCACGAAATAGGTATAGCCGCCCTCGGACTTGCGCATGACGCGGTCCTTGTCGTCGCCCTCGCCCAGTTCGGTCGTGCGCAGCCATAGCGCGCCGTCCAGCTCATAGGTGTGGCCGCTGGCGACCAGGCGCTGCACGGTCTGCTCGACCCGGCCCGACGTATACAGGGAGCTTTCCAGGTAGTAGTTGTCGAACTTCAGGTCGAAAGCCTGCAGGTCCAGGTCCTGCTCGCGGCGCAGATAGGCCACGGCGAACCTGCGGATGTCGTCGAGGTTCTCGGGATCGCCCGAGGCGGTGACCGGCTCGGCGTCGGCCGCCTGCACCGTCTTGCCGGCCAGGAAGTCCGCCGCGATTTCCGAGATGTATTCGCCGCGATAGCCGTCGGCGGGGAAATCCGGATGCTCGGGGCCGAAGCCACGCGCGCGGGCCTGGACGCTGATCGCCAGGTTCTGGATCTGGTTGCCGGCGTCGTTGTAGTAGAACTCGCGCGTGACGTTCCAGCCGCTGGCGTCGAACAGGCGGCAGATCGCATCGCCCAGCGCGGCCTGGCGGGCATGGCCCACGTGCAGCGGACCGGTGGGATTGGCCGACACGAATTCGACCATCACCTTGCGGCCGTTGGCCGGCGCGCGGCCGAACTCGGCGCCGCGCACGCGGATGGCGTCGATCACCGCCTGCTTGGCGGCGGGCGCGATGCGCAGGTTGATGAAGCCCGGACCGGCGATCTCGGCACCCTGGACAAGGGTGGCCGCGCCCGGCAACGCCAGCAGCGCATCGACGATGGCCTGGGCCAGCTCACGGGGATTGCGCTTGAGAGGCTTGGCGATCTGCATCGCCACGTTGGTGGCGGCGTCGCCGTGGGAGGCCACCTTGGGCCGCTCGAGCAGCAAGGTGGGCGTGGCTTCGGGGGCAACGGCCTTGACGGCGGCGCCCAGGAGGCCGAGTAGTTGTTCCTGTTGCTCGGGGAGCATGGCTGGAATGATCGCGCTAAATGAAAGACCAAGAGCGGAATGTTAACAGCCGCGAGCCGGGGAGGGGAAAAGCCCCCCCTCCCGGCGCTCCCCGCCGTGTAGCCGCTCAGCCGCCGCTGGCGCGCACGCCCGCCAGGGGGAAGACGAACGAGCCATCGGCGGGCGCGGACGCCGCCAGCATCGATGCCGCGCCGCCCCCCGCCGCCGGCTCGACCAGCGCAAAGCCCGAGGTCGTCACGCCCGCGTAGGGCCGGGCGCACGTGTTGGCGAAAGTGACGGTGGTCCGGAAATAATTCTTGCTGGCGTGCGGCGCCACCGAACCGGAGAAGTCGCACCGCCCGCCGTTGGCCACCACATAGCCGGTCAGGGCGCCCGTCGCGGAAATGGTCGTGGCGATCGTGGAGCTCGACTCGGCCACCCAGGTCCCCTGGATGTCGTCCAGGCTGGCCTTGCGCTCATAACTGGAATCGTAGTCGAGCTTGAAGCTGAAGGCCGCGCCGCCGGACAGGCTGCCCTGCAGGGTCTTCTTTTCCTGGACCGTGGCATTCAGAGAGAAGGCGCTGCCGGACGAGGCCGACATGAATATCTTGCCGTTGGCAGTATAGTTTTGGGCCTGGGTGGAACCGGTGCCCAGTACCATGGCAAGGTCACCGCTGCGTGCAAGATGGAAACCCCACAGCTTGCCATCGTCCGTCACGAGCAACGCCAGCGGGTCTCCCGCCCCGGTCGCCCCGTCCCAGAACCCTTCCGCGTTGGCGTTGACGACCGGCGCCCCGCCACCCCCGTCCCCTCCTCCGCCACAGGCCGCCAGCAATCCCAGCAATGCGGCGGCCGCCGCGGTCCTCGTCTTGTTCATTGCCATTCCCCTTGTTCGTATGCGTGATCGATGAAACGGCGCCCCCGCGCTTGCGGCGGTCTCCCCCTGACGCCGTTCTGTCATCGAAGGTAGCACATGATGCGTATGAATAACACCCGGCCCCGCCACGGGTCGGCCGTCGACTTCCGCCATAATGGAGTCCGGTCCACGACACGGGAAACGCAACGCCATGATCGTCACCTTCAGATCCAAGGCCGCCGGCGAAGTCATCATGCTGGGCGAACACGCCAGGCCGCTGCTGGAACTGGCCGGCAAGATGCCCGAGATCGCCGCGGGCACGCGCGGCGTCTTCACGCCCGAGCAACTGCCCGAGGCCATCCGCCGCATCGAGACGGCGATAGGCATCGAAAAAGAACCCCGTTTCGACGAGGACAACCCCGAGGAAAAAGAGAAGGCCGCCAGCCACGTGGGGCTGAAGCAACGCGCCTTTCCGCTGCTCGACATGCTGCGCAAGGCGCAGGCCCAGAACGTCAACGTGACCTGGGAAAACTGAGGAGCCGCCGCATGACCCGACCACCCTGGCAGGACGTCCTGGACTTCTGGTTCCTGCCACCCGACGATCCCGGCTACCTGAAGCCGCGCCACGTCTGGTTCCAGAAAAATCCCGACTTCGACGCCGAGATCGAACGGCGCTTCCTGCCGCGAATCGAACAGGCGATGGCCGCAGGCCTGCGCGAGTGGAAACGCGAACTGGGCGGTGCGCTGGCGCGCATCGTGCTGCTGGACCAGTTTCCCCGCAACGTCTGGCGCGGCACGCCCCGCGCCTTCGCCGGCGACCCCCAGGCGCTGGCCGACGCGCTGGAACTGATCGATTCGGGCCGCTACCTGCAACTACCCCCCGTGAAACGGGAATTCGTCTACCTGCCGTTGATGCACAGCGAGAACCCCGGCATCCAGGAACGGTGCGTGGCCCTGTACACCACGCTGGCGCAGGAACACCCCGCCTCCCAGAACTCGCTGGACTTCGCCATCCGCCATCGCGACATCGTGGAACGCTTCGGCCGCTTCCCCCATCGCAACGCCGCCCTGGGAAGGGCAAGCACGGGGCAGGAGCTGGAGTTTCTGAAGCAGCCGGGATCGGGGTTCTGACGCCCCCCAAGCCACTCTGACAGCACCCCATGATGCGGTGGATCCGGCTGTGCCGGTCCACCCGCATCGGCCCCTTTGGGGGGCGCGCCAAGCGCGTAGAGATCACACACTCACTTCGGCAAGCTTGGTGCCTACTGTCGCGGCAGGCTGTCCGCTATCGCGGATGTGCCGGTTGACGGCGCTCAGCACGGCCTTGAACGACGCCGTGACGATGTCGCTGTCCACGCCCACGCCAAAGCCCGTGGGGGCGTCGCCCACGCGCACTTCCACATAGCAGGCGGCGGTCGCGTCGGCGCCCACGCCTATCGAGTGCTCGTGGTAGTCCATCATCCGCATCGGCATATCCAACGCCTGCACAAAGGCGTCGATGGGACCGTTGCCGGTCCCCACCAGCGTGCGTGCCTGGCCATTCGCCTGTACGTCGACCTCGACCCGCACGCCGCCGTCGATGCTGGCCATGCGATGACGGACGAAGCGATAGGGCTCGTGCTGCTCCAGGTATTCGTGGTTGAAGATGGAGTAGACATCGGCGGCGACGACTTCCTTGCCCGTTGCATCGGTCACGCGCTGGATGGCGCGGCTGAACTCGATCTGGAGGCGGCGCGGCAGGTCGAAGCCGTATTCCTGCTGCAGCAAGTAGGACACCCCGCCCTTGCCGGACTGGCTGTTCACGCGAATGACCGCGTCATAGCTGCGCCCCAGGTCGGCCGGATCGATGGGCAAATAGGGAACGTCCCAGATGGCGTCCGGCTGGCGCTGCGCGAAACCCTTCTTGATCGCGTCCTGGTGCGACCCCGAGAATGCGGTGAAGACGAGGTCGCCCACGTACGGATGACGCGGATGCACCGGCAGCTGGGTGCAGTATTCGACACAGCGGCGCACGTCGTCGATGTCGGAAAAATCGAGCCCCGGCGAAACACCCTGGCTGTAGCAGTTCAAGGCCAACGTGACCAGGTCGACGTTGCCGGTGCGCTCGCCGTGGCCGAACAGGCAGCCCTCGATGCGGTCGGCGCCGGCCAGCACGGCCATCTCGGCCGCCGCCACCGCGGTGCCGCGATCGTTGTGCGGGTGGACGCTGAGAATGATGCTGTCGCGGTTGGCCAGGTTGCGGTGCATCCACTCGATCTGGTCGGCGTAGATGTTGGGCATCGCGCACTCGACGGTGGCCGGCAGGTTCAGGATGATCTTGCGGCTGGGCGTCGCGCCCCAGGCCTCGACCACCGCATCGCACACATCCTTGGCGAAATCGAGTTCGGATGAACTGAACACCTCGGGCGAATACTGGTAGACCCATTCGGTATCGGGACGCTCGTCGGTCAACGCCTTGATGAGGCGGGTGCCTTCCAGCGCGACCTGCTTGACCTCTTCGCGCGACATGCCGAACACGATGCGGCGGAAGGCCGGCGCGATGGCGTTGTACATGTGCACGATCACCCGGCGGCCGCCCTCGACCGACTCGATGGTGCGGCGGATCAGTTCCTCACGCGATTGCGTCAGCACCTCGATGGTGACGTCCTCGGGCACCCGGTTCTGGTCGATCAGGCCCCGGATGAAATCGAAATCCGTCTGCGAAGCCGATGGAAAACCGACCTCGATTTCCTTGAAGCCGATCTGGACCAGTTTCTCGAACATGCGCGTCTTGCGCTCGCCGTTCATGGGTTCGATCAAGGCCTGGTTGCCGTCGCGCAGATCGGTGCTCATCCAGATCGGCGCCTTGGTCATGCGGCGGTTGGGCCAGCTACGCTCGGAAAAGTCGTAGGCGGGGAAGGGGCGGTATTTCGCCTCGGGATTCTTCAACATGATGGACTGCTCCTGCTACTGCGGACTCGGAATGGACGGATGGACCGTGTGAGTGGCCGAGAGGGGGCTGCCGAACTGCCACGAGGACGCTAGGCCCGGCAACCGATCGGTAGTAGTAGCGAGGAAGCAATGAGTGCGACGATCGCGCGCACGTCGGCACCCGGCGCGGCTTGGCGCGGGGTGGCGGCGGAGCGGATGGCGGAGGTGGCCATGGTTGCGATCGTGCTTGGGAAAAATGCGGATAGATGTGATAGTCAACCACAAATCCGGATTGCTGGCAAGCCGCCTGGGGAAACTACAACGCCATCAGGCACCGGCGATGTCGGCGAGATGATCGGCCGTCCATATTGGAAACGGAGCCTGCGGCCGCAAGGCCAGCAGGTCCGCATCGCCAGTCACCAGGGCCTCGGCCTCGGCAACATGGGCGAGCACGACGAAGACCTGGTCCTTCTTATCACGGCATTCGGGCAGGAGAGGCCAAACGGCAGGCAACGTGACGACCTCGGCATACGGAAGAAAATCCGCGAGCAAGTCGTTCTGGTCACTCGCTGACAACCGGAATTTGGGATAAGCCAGGACACGCAGCAATTCATTGGCGGTAGCCCGACAGACTAAAGGCGCAAGCCTGCCATCCTGGCAGGCCCGGCGTATCCAGGCCAACCGGCCCGAGGTAAACATCAGCGCCGACAGCACGATGTTGGTGTCGAGCACGACGCGACGCGTCATCGCCGTGCCCACGCAAGGGCCTCTTCCACATCCTGCTCGGTGATACCCAACTGCTCCAGCTTGTCACGGACGGCTTGAGCCTGATGGACCCTGACCGGAGTCAATACGATGCGCCCATTCTCGACCGTTACATCGAAATAATCCGTCTCGTCCACACTAGAGACTGCGGCCTTGGGCAAGGTGATCTGGTTTTTCGATGTCAGCTTGGCAAGCATAGGTAAACTCCACAAACCAATAAATCTTATTTCCTTACTTTACCATAATAAGGAATCAAGCCATATTCAAACCCGGGGTAAACCCGGGATACCCCCCCGCCCGGCGCCGGTTCACCATCATCCGACAATCAGGAGGAGACAGCCGTGGCAAGCTACCAGGCCTTCCATGCCCGATCTGTGGACGAACCGGGACCGTTCTGGAGCGAGCAGGCCCGGCTCGTCGACTGGCACGCGCCGCCCACCCAGCCCCTGGACCTGTCACATCCCCCCTTCTCGCGCTGGTTCGTTGGCGGACTGACCAATCTCTGCCATAACGCGGTCGACCGGCATCTGGCCGAACGGGGCGACCAGCCCGCGCTGGTCCACGTCTCGACCGAGACCGGCACCGAGTCCGCCTACACCTACGCGCAATTGCATGACGAAGTGAACCGGATGGCCGCGGTGATGCAGGCGCTGGGCGTACGGCGCGGCGACCGGGTGCTGATCTACATGCCCATGATTCCGGAGGCGGCGTTCGCGATGCTGGCCTGCGTGCGGATCGGCGCCATCCACTCGGTGGTGTTCGGCGGCTTCGCCTCGGCCAGCCTGGCCACGCGCATCGACGATGCCCGGCCGGCCCTGGTGGTGTCGGCCGACGCCGGCTCGCGCGCGGGCAAGGTGATTGCCTACAAGCCGCTGCTGGACGAAGCGCTGCAACTGGCTTCGCATGCGCCGGCCAGCGTGCTGCTGGTGGACCGGGGCCTGGCGCCCATGCCCATGCAGGCAGGGCGGGACCACGACTACGCGGCGCTGCGCGAACGCCATGCCCATGCCCGCATTCCCTGCGTCTGGCTGGAGTCGAACGAGCCTTCCTACATCCTCTACACCTCAGGCACCACCGGCAGGCCCAAGGGCGTGCAGCGCGACACGGGCGGCTATGCCGTGGCGCTGGCCGCGTCGATGCGGCACATCTTCTGCGCGAAAGCGGGAGATGTGATGTTCACGACCTCGGACGTCGGCTGGGTGGTGGGCCACAGCTACATCGTCTACGGACCGTTGATCGCGGGCATGACCACGCTGATGTACGAGGGCACGCCGGTGCGCCCCGACGGCGCCATCTGGTGGAAGCTGGTGGAACAGTACGGCGTCACCCACATGTTCAGCGCCCCCACCGCGATACGGGTGCTGAAGAAGCAGGATCCGGAAACGCTGCGCCGCCACGATCTTTCCACGCTGCGCACCTTGTTCCTGGCCGGCGAGCCGCTGGACGAACCCACCGCGCGCTGGATCCACGAGGCCATCGGCAAACCCGTGGTCGACAACTACTGGCAGACCGAGACCGGCTGGCCCATGCTGGCGCTGCCGCGCGGGGTGGAAGACCTGCCCACCAAGTTCGGCTCGCCCGGCCTGCCGGTGTACGGCTATCGGCTCGAGATCGTGGACGAGCAGACAGGCGAACCTTGCCCGCCCGGCCGCAAGGGCGTGGTGGCGCTGGAGGCGCCGTTGCCGCCGGGCTGCATGACCACGGTCTGGGGCGACGACGAGCGCTACGTTTCCACCTACTGGTCGGGCTTTCCCGGCAAGCTGCTGTATTCCAGCTTCGACTGGGGCATCCAGGACGAGGACGGCTACGTCACCATCCTGGGTCGCACCGACGACGTCATCAATGTCGCGGGACACCGGCTGGGCACACGCGAGATCGAGGAAAGCGTCTCCAGCCATCCGGACATCGCCGAGGTCGCCGTGGTGGGCGTGCAGGACGCGCTGAAGGGCCAGGTCGCGATGGCCTTCGCCATCGCCCGCAGCGCCGACCGCGCCGCGACGCCCGAAGGCCGCCTGCGATTGGAAGGCGAGGTCATGCAGACGGTCGAGCGCCGCCTGGGCGCCGTGGCCCGTCCGGCGCGGGTGTTCTTCGTGAATGCGCTGCCCAAGACCCGCTCGGGCAAGTTGCTGCGACGGGCCATCCAGGCCGTCGCCGAGGGACGCGATCCCGGCGACCTCACCACCATCGAGGACGCCAGCGCATTGCAGCAGTTGAAGGACGCGATGTTTCCCCCGGCCTAGCCACCGGCGAAAAAAAGGGCTTGAAAAACAGGCGATCGTCCAAAAATTGGGTGCAGGGGATGCCGCAACCGGGTCCCCGTGAAACTTGCTGATCATCAGGAGATTCTAGCCATGAACGCTGCTTTTTCTCTGGCGCCCTTGTTCCGCCAATCGGTCGGCTTCGACCGCTTCAATGACCTTTTCGAGTCGGCCTTGCGCAACGACACCGGCAGCACCTATCCGCCCTACAACGTCGAGAAGCGCGGCGACGACGACTACCGCATCGTGATCGCGGCGGCCGGGCTGCGCGACGAGGACCTGGACCTGCAGGTCGAGAACGGCGTGCTGACCGTGACCGGCGGCCGGCGCGAGAAAAGCGAAGGTCCCGTCACCTATCTGCACCAGGGCATCGCGCAGCGCGCGTTCAAGCTGTCGTTCCGGCTGGCCGACCATATCGAAGTGCGCGGCGCGCATCTCGAGAACGGCCTGTTGAACATCGACCTCGTCCGTGAAGTGCCCGAGGCCGCCAAGCCCCGGCGCATCGAGATCGGCGCCGCTGCCCCGGCGCCGCGCCAGCAGCCCACGCTGGCCAACGCCGCCTGACGGCGTCACGGCCCGCCGCCAGGCGGGCCGTGACCGTATGCGATCCTACGCCGCCGCGTCCCACACGTCGTGGCTGCGCGGCGTATCGATGCGATAGTCGGTGTAGGGCAATTGCAGCAATTCCGCGCCCAACCGCCTGGCCGCCGCGACCGGGTCGCGAGGATCGCGCGCGACTTCGCCGCGGCGGTTGCCCGCGCCGTGCACATGGCCGACGAAGGCCGAGTGGCTGTACCGGGCGAATTCCTGCACCTGATGCACGATGCCCAGCCCCGCTCCGGGGTAGCTTTCTTCCGAGGCCAGGGTCAGCGCCAGCCTTTTTCCCTGCATGCGCTTCATGACGTCCGCGTGATGCGGATAGGTGCTCGAATAGTAGGCGAACGAGCGATCGAAAAAGGCCTTGGTCTGCGCCGACATTCCATACCAGTAGATGGGCGTGCAGAACACCACGCCGGCGGCGGGCAGGAATTCTTCCAGGAAGAGTTCGCCATAGCGGTCGGCGGGTGGTTCGGACGAAGGCGTACGGTCGCTCAGGAATCCGCCGATGTAGTCGTCCAGGAAGCGCAGGCGTGGGGCAAGGCCCGCCTCCCACGCTCCGGCCTCGACCGCGCGCGCCAGCAGCGCGCTGTTGCCGTCACGGCGGGGGCTGCCGACCAGGATGAGTATCGAAAAAGATGAGTCCATGTCATGCATTCCTGTGGAAAGGAGTTGCCCGGACACGCCGGGGATGGAATGAATGTAGGAGGCAGGCCCCGTTCTTGGCGAGTGAGCTTCTTTCCAATAAGATGAATTGAATTCATCTCCAGGCCATCAATCCTGTGTTCGCCCGATTGCCCCTGAACGCCCTGCGCACCTTCGAAGCCGCCGCGCGGCTGCGCAGTTTCAAGCTGGCCGCGCAGGAGCTGCACGTCACGCCCACCGCGGTGTCCCATCAGGTCCGGACGCTGGAACAGCACCTGGGAGTAGCCCTGTTCCAGCGCGCGGCGCGCGGCGTGACGCTCACCGCCGCGGGGACACGGCTGCTGGAAACCGTGCACGGCGCGCTGCTGGACATCGGCCAGGCCATGGACGCCCTGCGGCCGCGGCCGGGCACGGGCGTGGTCACCGTCACCACCACGCACTCCTTCGCGGCCTTGTGGCTCGTGCCCCGGCTGGGCCGCTTCTACCAGGAGCATCCCGGTTGCGAAGTGCGGCTGGATGCCACCGAACGCGTGGTCGACCTGTTGCTGGACGCGAGCGTGGACGTGGCCATCCGCTACGGCGGAAGCGAGCCGCCTGGCCTGCTGGCACCGACGATGCTGGCCGAGTCCTTCGGCGTCTATGGCACGCCGGCCGCCGTACGCGCGGCCGCCAAGGCCAGGCCGGCGCTGATCTCGGTGCAATGGCGCGACTCCACCCTGTACGAGCACGGCTGGCGGCAGTGGTGCGCGGCGGCGGGCCTGCCCTGGCTGGACGGGCGGCCGCCCATGCGGCACTACGAGGAGGAGTACTACGCCTTGCAGGCGGCGATCGCGGGCCAGGGCCTGGTGCTGGCAAGCTCGGTCATGGTGTCGGATGCCGTCGGCACCGGGCTGCTGCGGCCGTTCAAGCCCGGGATACGCGTACCGGGCGACCGCTACGTCGTGCTGTGCGCCCCGGGCCGCGAGCGCCACCCGCCGGCCCGCGCCTTCCTGGCCTGGATCGAGCGGGAGTTCGCCGGCGCGCGGGGCGACGATCCGGTCAGCCGGCCGACTCGGTGAAGCGCAGGCCGGCGATGCCCGCCACCGCAAGCGCCAGGAAGAACAAGCGGGCGGGCGGCGCGCCTTCGCCGAACCACACCATGCCCAGCACCGTGAGCCCGACGGTACCCACGCCGGTCCAGACCGCGTAGGCGATGCCCAGGGGCAGCGCGCGCAAGGCGTGCGCCAGCAGGAAGATACTGCCCAGCCCCGCCGCGACCGCCACCGCGCTGGGCACGGGGCGGGTCCAGCCGGCGTTGAGCTTGAGCCCCAGGCCCATGACCACTTCCAGACAGGCCGCCGCCAACAGGTAGGTCCAGGCCATGCCCCTACTCCCGCATGGCTGCCGGGGCGTCGTGCCGCGAGGCGCCCGGAACGCGATTAGCCGCGATGGCCCGCTGCACCGCGGGCCGGGCCGCGATGGCCGCCAGCCAGCGGCGAACCGCCGGATAGTCCGCGATGTCGAGATCCAGTTCCTCATGCGTGCGCAGCCAGGGAAAGGCCGCCATATCGGCGATCGTGTAGTCGTCCAGCGCCAGGAAGCGGGACGCCCGCAGCCGGCGTTCGGCCACGCCGAACAGGCGATGGGACTCCTTCCGGTAGCGCGCGATGGCCTCGACGTTGGTGCCGCCCGCGCCGTGCAGGAACCACCACAACTGCCCCAGCATGGGGCCGATGCCGCCCACCTGGAAATACAGCCACTGCCGCACCTGCGTGCGCCCCGCCGGCGTCGAGGCCGAGAACCGTCCGTATTTGTCCGCCAGGTACTCCAGGATGGCGCCCGATTCGAATATCGCCAGTCCGGCATCCGCATCCACGATGGCGGGAATCTTGCCGTTGGGATTGATGGTCAGGTAGTCCGGCCGGTGCTGGTCGCCCCGCCCCAGGTCCAGCGCGACCTGCGCGTACGGGATGTCCGCTTCCTGAAGAAAGATGCCGATCTTCAATCCGTTGGGGGTATCGGCGGTATAGAGCGTGATGGCGTCTGTCCGGGTCATGGCTAAGCTCCTTGTCATCGTCTATGAATTGCAATTACAATTATTGTATTGGCAACTATGACGCACCACGAAGCGTTGCGCAAGAGGAGACGATCGATGTCCTTTTCCTTCGTTTCGAACGACGACGCCGCCACCCGCCGGGCGGCGGCCAGTTGCCTGGCGGCGTTGAGTCGCGGCGGACAATCGACGGAACCGGTCCCCCTCACCCCCTGGCAGACCATCGAAGCCAGCGCGCGGGTACTGGAAACCGATGCCACGGCGAACCGCGCGTGGGTGGTTCGCGGCCGCGCCGTTCACGGCGCGGCGCCGATGGCCAGCGCGTGGCCCTTATGGTTCCGCCGCGACGCGGCCCGCTACGAGCGGCCCCTGGTCTGCCTGTGCCGCATTCCATCGGTGGCCGGGATGCGGGGGCTGGCGGCGCAGCTGCGCCAACGCGGCGTGCTGTGCAACGAAGCCGCCGCCTGGCGGGAAGGCAGCACCCTGGAGCGCCACGCGGAACTGCCGCTGTGGCTGGCCGACAACCTGGACTATGTGCCCTACGACCTGGCCTGCGCGGACGAGGCGCGGGCCATCCTGGCGGGCGCGCTTCAGGACATGTATGGCCGCGGCTCCCGCCGCTTCTACTATCTGTCGGCGCACGACCGGCCAACCCGGCCCAAGTCGCCGCTGGATCCCGCCAGGGCCTCCGATGCGGTGCGCGGCATGTACCTGGCCCGCGCCGCACCGGCCGGGTCCGCCGTCGCCCACGTCCGGCTGCTGGCGGCGGGCACGGTGCTGCATGCCGCGTTGCGCGCGGCGCGTCTGCTGTGGCGGGGCTGGCGCATAGGCGCGGAAGTCTGGAGTTGCCCGAGCTACACCCGGCTGGCGCGCGAAGCGCGGCTGGCCTCGTGGCATGAACTGTTGCACCCGGACGAGCCGATGGAAACTTCCCATCTCGTTCGCTGCCTGGCGCGCGGATGCGGTCCCGTCATCGCGGCCACCGCCTATCCCCGCCGCATCGCCGAACAGATCGGCGCCCATGTACGCGGGCCGTTCATGGCCCTGGGCAGCGACTCCACGGCCATCGGGCCGAGGGACGATCCGCTGTCATCCCGGGCGCTGGCCCTGGCGGCGATCAAGGTTTTGCAGGACGCGGGCCGCTAGCCGGCGCCACCCGCCTCCATCGACCGCTTGGCGTCCGCCGCGGCATGGTCCAGCGCCTTGGCGAACAAGTCCCGTTCAGCGCCGCTGAACCGGGCCAGGAAGAGCTCCTCCACGGCGGTCTCGTACACCTTCCACATCTTGCGGCGTAGCGCCCGCCCTTCCTTGGTGATCGAGGCGAAGGCCGCCCGGCCGTCCTCGGCCGAACGCGCCCGCGTGACCAGTCCCTCGCGCTCCAGGCGGTCCACCAGCCGCGTCAGGTTGTAGCGTTCGATGGCCAGGACATCGGCCAGCTCGTGCATGCGGCGGGTGCCGCCAGGACCGCTTTCCAGCCCCCACAAGGCGTCGTACCAGGCATAGGGAGGCAGGTCCGCGGCGGCAAGGCGGCGCTCGATCTCCCGGATCATCCAGCGATGCGCGCGGACGAACGAGAACCAAAGATCGGCTTGCTCTGCGGCCATGAATGCTCCGTGGGTTGATATTGCAGTTGCAATTATATGGCCCGGGATTAGAATTGCACTTGCTATCATTGTAATTGCAATCATATGCGTGGCCGCGGGCGACCCCCAGGCCCGCAGCCTTAGTGGAGCCGCCGCATGTCCCGACCGACACCATCCATCGACATCGATCCCCAGGAAACCCGAGAGTGGCTGGACGCCATGGAAGCCGTCGTGGCGGTGGAAGGCCGCGATCGCGCGCACTTCCTGATAGACCAGCTGCTGGACGAGGACGTGGCGCAGCACGGCAGCCTGCACGGCCGGGTCACCACGCCCTACGTCAACACCATTGCCCCCACGCGCCAGCCCCCCTACCCCGGCGACCTGGCCATCGAGCGCCGGCTGAGCGCCTACGTGCGCTGGAACGCAATGGCCATGGTGCTGCGCGCCGGACGGCACTCCAACGTCGGCGGCCATATCGCGACCTACGCGTCGGCCGCGGTGCTGTACGACGTCGGCTTCGACCACTTCTTCCGCGGCCGGACCGACACCTTCGCCGGCGACCTGGTCTACATCCAGGGGCACTCCGCGCCCGGCATCTACGGCCGCGCCTACATCGAAGGCCGCATCGACGAAGCCCGGCTGGACGACTTCCGGCGGGAGGCCGGGCGTCCCGGCCTGTCGTCCTATCCCCATCCCCGGCTCATGCCGGACTTCTGGCAGTTCCCCACCGTATCCATGGGCCTGGGCCCGCTGACCGCCGCCTACCAGGCGCGCTATATGCGCTACCTGGACTATCGCGGCCTCAAGCCCCAGCAGGGACGCAAGGTATGGGCCTTCCTGGGCGACGGCGAGATGGACCAGCCGGAATCCCTGGCCGCCATCGCGCTGGCCGGGCGCGAGAAACTGGACAACCTGATCTTCGTCGTCAACTGCAACCTCCAACGGCTGGACGGCCCCGTGCGCGGCAACGGCAAGGTCATCCAGGAACTGGAAGGCACGTTCCGGGCCGCGGGCTGGAACGTGATCAAGGTCGTCTGGGGCGGCGGCTGGGATGCCCTGCTGGCCCGCGACCATGCCGGCCTGCTGCGCCGGCGGATGATGGAATGCGTGGATGGCGACTACCAGACCTTCAAGTCGCAGGACGGCGCCTACGTGCGCCAGCACTTCTTCGGCAAGTATCCGGAACTGCTGGAGATGGTCGCGCACCTGACCGACGACGATATCTGGCAGTTGGCGCGCGGCGGCCACGACCACGAAAAGGTCCATGCCGCCTATGCGGCCGCCACCGCGCACGCGGGCCAGCCCACCGTGGTCCTGGCCAAGACGGTGAAGGGTTTCGGCATGGGGGAATCGGGCGAAGGCCAGAATATCAACCATCAGTTGAAGAAAATGGCGGACGACTCGGTCCGGGCCTTTCGCGACCGCTTCGCGCTGCCATTGACCGATGAGCAACTGGCCGACCTGCCCTACCTGAGACCCGAGCCGGGCAGCCTGGAGGCCCGCTACCTGGCCGATCGGCGGGCCAGCCTGGGCGGCCACGTTCCTTCGCGCAGCGGCGCCATGGCCCCGCTGCCGATACCCGCGCTCGATGCGTTCGCCACGCACCTGAAGGACACGGGCGAACGCGGCGCCTCCACCACCATGGCTTTCGTGCGCATCCTGGGCACCTTGCTGAAGGATCCGGTGCTGGGCCCCCTGGTCATCCCCATCGTGCCCGACGAATCGCGCACCTTCGGCATGGAAGGCCTGTTCCGGCAGATCGGCATCCATTCGCACCTGGGCCAGCTCTATACCCCGCAGGACGCCGGACAGCTCAGCTACTACAAGGAAGCGCGCGACGGCCAGATCCTCCAGGAAGGCATCAACGAGTCGGGCGCCATCTCGTCCTGGATCGCCGCCGGAACGTCCTACAGCACCCACGGCCTCGCCACCATCCCCTTCTACATCTTCTATTCCATGTTCGGCCTGCAACGCGTGGGCGATCTTGCCTGGGCGGCTGCCGATGCGCGCACGCGGGGCTTCCTGCTGGGCGCCACCTCCGGCCGCACGACGCTGATGGGCGAGGGCCTGCAGCACGACGACGGGCACAGCCACGTGCTGTCCTCGGTCATTCCCAGCTGCGTCTCGTACGACCCCACCTTCTCGTATGAACTGGCGGTCATCATCCAGGACGGCCTGCGCCGGATGTTTGTCGAACAGGAAGACATCTACTACTACATCACGCTGCTGAACGAGAACTACCCCCACCCCGCCCTGCGCGAAGCGGACCGGGAGGGGATCCTGAAGGGCCTGTACCTGTTCCGCGAATCCTCGGCGCCGGCCTCGCGGCCTCGCGCGCAACTGCTGGGCAGCGGTGCCATCCTGCGCGAGGTGATCGCGGCCGCCGAGCTGCTCGAGAACGATTTTTCCGTCGCCGCCGACGTCTGGAGCGCCACCAGCCTGACCGAACTGCGGCGCGACGGCCTGGCCACCGAACGCTGGAACCTGCTGCACCCCGAGGCCGCGCCCCGCGCGTCCTACGTGCAACAGCGCCTGGCCGGGCGCCACGGCCCCATCGTGGCCGCGACCGACTACATGAAGATCGTCGCCGACCAGATCCGCCCCTTCGTCGGCGGCCGGCGCTTCGTCGCGCTGGGCACGGACGGCTTCGGGCGTTCCGATACCCGCGAGTCGCTGCGGAGCTTCTTCGAGGTGGACCGGCATTTCATCGTGGTCGCGACGCTCAAGGCCCTGGCCGATGAAGGCGCCATTTCGCCGGCCACCGTGACACAGGCCATGCAACGCTACGGCATCGCCGCCGACAAACCCGACCCGGCCGCCGTGTGAACGACGGGGGGCATGCCACAATGCCGGCATGCGCACCTTTCTTCTCTACGCCGCGACCGCCATCGCGGAAATCGTCGGCTGCTACCTGCCCTACCTGTGGCTGCGGGAAGGGCGCTCCGCCTGGCTGCTGGTCCCCGCGGCCGCCAGCCTGGCGCTGTTCGCCTGGCTGCTGACCCTGCACCCCACCGCGGCCGGCCGGGTCTATGCCGCCTACGGGGGCGTCTACATCGGCGCGGCCATCGTATGGCTGTGGGCCGTGGACGGCATACGCCCCACGTCGTGGGACGTGGCGGGCGCGTTGGTGGCGCTGGCCGGCATGGGCATCATCATCTTCCAGCCGCGCTGAGGCCCCGCCTGGCGCTCACCCCGCCACGAACCCCGCCCGCTGGGGCCACAGGCTCTGGAACGCATGCACCCGCCGCTCGCCATACACGCCGGCGCGGGTGAACGGCTCGCCCTCCAGCCAGGCGCGCGCGTCCGCTTCGCTGTCGAAATCGATGACGAGCAGGCTGCCGACGAAATCCTCGTCGCCTCCCCCGCCCAGCAGCGGCCCCGCGAACGCGATCCGGTCCCGGACGCGCTCCAGGTACTGCTTGTGGTCCGGCCGGACCCGCGCCCTCAGATCGGGGGTTCCCGGCTGCCGGCTGTCCAGCAGATGAAAGACATACAACATGGCGTTACTCCACTGATTTATCTGGCGTAGCGGTCTTCCAGCGCGGCCCAGTCATAGAAGCCGACGATCCGCTTGTATTCCTCGAAGCTCACGCCGCGGCCGGTCAACCTGAGTTCGCCCGAACGGATGTCCTCCAGGCACTCCCGCATGGTCTTCGTGGCATGCATCAGGAGATTGATGCCGTAGATCACGATGCGAAAACCGAGTTGTTCGAGTTCGTCGGGCCGCAGGATGGGCGTGCGCCCGCCTTCGAGCATGTTCGCCATCAGCGTGGCGTCCAGCGACCTGCCTATGGTCTCCAGCTCCTCGACCGACTCGGGCGCCTCGATGAAGATGCCGTCGGCCCCGGCCTTCGCATAGCGTTCGCCGCGCCGCAGCGCCTCGTCCAGGTCATAGACCTCGCGCGCATCGGTCCGGGCGATGATGAAGGTGTCCGGGTTCAGCCGGTTCTCGGCCGCGGCGCGGATGCGCGTCTCCATGTCCTCGGTGGACAGCAGCGTCTTGCCGGCGATGTGTCCGCAACGCTTGGGCGAGACCTGGTCCTCGAAGAACAGCGCCTGGGCCCCGAGCTTCTCGTAGGTGTGCACCGAATGGATGACATTCTTGATGTCGCCATAGCCGTTGTCGACGTCCACCAGCACCGGCAGGTCGGAAGCGGCCATGATGTCCCGGATGCCGGCCGCGATCTCGCCCAGCGCGGCCAGGCCGATGTCGGGCAGCCCGTAGCGCGCGCCCACCAGCGGAAACCCGCCGATGAAGTAGGCCTTGAAGCCAGCCTGCCTGATCAGCAGCGCGGAGAGGGCATCGTGGGCACCGGGCAGCACCAACGGGCGCTCGGTCTGGACCAGTTGGCGAAAACTGTGGGTATTGTCGGAATGCTGCATGCTGCCTACTCCAAGGTAACTTTTGCCGCCTTGATGACGGCCTGCCATTTCTCCGCTTCCGCGCGCATCAGGGCGGAAAGCCGGGCCGGCGGACCGCCCATGGGTTCCGCGCCCTGCGCTTCGAGCTGCTTCCTGATGGCGGGATCCTGCAGGATGGCGTTGATTTCGGTGTTCAGCTTGCCGACGACGGGCGCGGGCACGCCCTTGGGCGCCATGATGCCGAACCAGGTGATGCCTTCGAAGCCGCTCAGGCCGCTTTCGCTCAGCGTGGGCAGTTCGGGCGCCAGCGGCGAGCGCGCGGCGCTGGTGATCGCCAGGGCCTTGACCTTTTCCTGCCGTGCCTGGGGCAGGGTCCACACCACGCTGTCGAAGGCGAAGCTGACTCGCCCCGAGGTAATGTCCGGCACGGCCTGCACGCCGGTCTTGTAGGGGATGTGCACGGCGTCGATGCCGGCCAGAAGCTTGAAGTTCTCGCCGATCAGGTGGGTGATGGTGCCCGCCCCGCTGGAAGAAAAGCTGAGCTTGCCCGGATTCTGCTTCGCATAGCGGATGAACTCCGCGATGCTGGCGACCGGCAGGGTGGGACTGACGACCAGCACATTGGGCGCGGTGCCCAGCCCCACGACGGGCTCGAAGCTGGCGTCGCTGTCGTAGGGAAGCTTGCGCAGCGCCGGCAGGATGCTGTGCGTGCTGGTGGTGGCCACCAGCAGCGTGTAGCCATCCGGGGCCGCCGCTGCCACGGCCTGGGCGCCTATCGCCCCCGCCGCGCCCGCCTTGTTCTCGACCACGACCGTGGCGCCCAGGCGTTCCCCCAGCTTCTGGGCCACGGACCGGGCGAGCGTATCGGTGCTGCCGCCGGCGGCAAAGGGCACGACGATGGTGATCGGGTGCGATGGAAACCCGCCGGCGTCGCGGGCGGCGGCCAACGTCGGCGCGGCAAGCGATACGCCGAGCACGGCAAGCGTCAAGTACTTCATCTCATGTCTCCTCTTTGGCCCGACGGGCCTGATCAATCGAAGCGGATGCCCGCGGTCCGGACCACCTCGCCCCAGCGCTCGACTTCCTCCTTCAGAAACCGGCGCGTCTGCTCGGGCGTGGTGATGCGCAGGTCGACGCCCAAGGCGGTCAGCTTGCTCCGGGTCCCCTCGTCGGCCAGCGCCTTCGCCAGATCCGCCTGCAGGCGCTGGACCACGGCGGACGGGGTCGCGGCCGGCACGGCGAACATGGCCCACCCCTGCAGCCGATCCACGCTGGGAACCCCGGACTCCGAGAAAGTGGGCGTATCCGGCAGCTTGGGATGGCGGTCCGACCCGGTGATGGCCAGGGCCCGGACCTTGCCGGATTCGATGTTGGGCAGCGCGCTGCCTATGGTTTCGAAGGAAAAATCGATATGCCCGCCCAGGAGGTCGGTCACGACCTGGTTCTGCCCCTTGTAGGGAACGTGGGTCACCTTCGTCTGCGTGGCCGTCTGGAACAGCTCGCCGATCAGGTGGCCGGCGGTACCCGGCCCCGGCGATCCGTAGGTCAGCCGGCCGGGCTCGGCACGGGCGCGGGCGATCACGTCCTGCACCGAACGGTAGGGCGCGCCGGCCGGCACGATCAGCACGTTGCGGGTCACCCAGGCGATGCTGACGGGACGGAAGTCGCGTTCCGGATCGTAGGGCAGATGCGCGTACAGGGTCTTGTTCACCGCCAGGTTCGCCGTGCTGCCCACGAAGATGGTGTGGCCGTCTCCCGGCTGCCGGGCCGCGTATTCCGCGCCGATATTGCCGCCGGCGCCGGCTTTGTTCTCGACGATCACCGGCGTGCCGAGCTGCCGGCTCAGGGTGTCGGCCACGATGCGGGCCATGACGTCGGGCGAGGCGCCGGCCGAGAACGGCACGATCAGGCGTATCGGCCGGGCATGGCCCTCCTGCCCCGACGCGATCGGGGATATCAGCAACGCGGCCACGGCGGGCAGCAGGATGCAGAGGGCATCCGATCGACGGGTCTTCCTGTGCATGGGGTGTCTCCTCTTGTGTCGTTATTGATCGCTCTTGCCCAGCGTCCGGCGGGCCGCCTTGTACATCGCCATGTCGACCAACCGGCCGCGCAGGCGGATGGCGGCCGTCCCGCGATCGACGGCGGCTTCGAAAGCCTGGACGACCTCCGAGGCCCACGCGGTTTCGTCGGCGGTCGGCGCATAGATGTCATGGACCACGCCGATCTGGCCGGGGTGGACGACGGCCCGGGCGCGGAAGCCCAGGCCGCGCGACAGCCGGGTGTCGCGCGCGAGGCCTTCCGTGTCGTCCACGCGGGCATAGACGCCGTCCACCAGCGCGACCTGCTTGAAGCCCCGCGCCGACAGGACCGTGTGTTGCCGGGCATGCAGCAGTTCCGGGCCGTCGATGCTCCAGCCGCAGCCGAGGTCGGCCATGAGGTCGGCCCCCTCGGCGCCGCCGAACATGACCATGCCCACGTCCGGCACCCGCTCCAGGATGCCGAACAGGCGCATGACGCCCAGGGCGCTTTCCACCAGCGCGCCCTGCGCCATCCCCGGCCGCGCGGCCAGGACGGCGGGCGCGACCAGATCGGCCGCATCCTCGACCTTCGGGCAAAGCATGCCCTGGATGCCCGGCGACTGTATCGCCGCCCGCACGTCGTCGGCATGCCAGGGTGTCGCCTTGCCGTTGATGCGCACCCATGTCCTGCCGCGCATCCTTCCCGGGATCTCCGGCAGGGATGCCCTGGCCGCCTCCTTGCACTCGTCCGGCACGGCGTCCTCGAGGTCGAGCATGACGCCGTCGGCCGCCGATGCGAGCGCCTTGCGCACCAGTTCCGGCCGGTGGGCGGGAACGAACAGCCAGGTCTTGGCGTGGCGATCGTCGTTCATGTCCGCCCCGCCGCCGCGCCGGCGCCCTTCAGCGCCAGCCTCTCGGACTCCGCGTAACCCAGCTCGGCCAGCAATTCGTCGGTGTGCTCGCCCAACAGCGGCGCGCCGCGCATGATGGCCGGCGCCCCATGGTCGAACAGGATGGGATTGCGCACCGTTTCGTACTGCCCCAATTCCGCGTGCGGCGCGACGGCGACCAGGCCCCGCTCCGTGCCATGCCGCCCGCGCAGCACTTCCTCGTAGTTGCGCACGAGGCTGCACGGCACGCCGGCCTGCCTCAAGGCCTCGATCAACCCATCGGCGCTCCGCCCGGCCACCTCGGCCTGGATCAGCGGCACCAGTTCTTCCTCGTGGCGTTTCCTGTCGGCATAGCGGGAAAAACGCGGATCCGCCGCCAGGTGCTCGACCTCCAGCACCCCGCACAAGCGCCCGAACAGCGCATCGTTCGGCGCACCCAGCGCGATATGGCGCCCATCCTGCGTCTCGAACAACTGGTAGGGCGCGGTCAGGCGGTGCCGGTTGCCCAGCGGCTGGGGAATGCGATGGGTCGCCAGGTATTCGGCCGTCTCGAACGCGGCGGCGCCGACCGATGCCTCGATCAGCGAGACATCGGCGAAGCGTCCCTCGCCCTGCCGCGCGGCTCCCAGCAGCCCGCTCAAGGCGGCATAGGCGGCGAACAGCGCGCCTATCATGTCGCCCGTCTGAATGCCGGGACGCACCGGCATCCGGCCCGGTTCGCCGCTGACCGAGAGCGTGCCGGACGCCGCCTCGATGATCAGGTTCACGGCGGCATGGCCGCGTTCCGACGAGGTCTGGCCGAATCCCGAGACCGCCACGTACACCAGCCGCGGATTGAGCGCCGTCATGGCCTCCTTGCCCAGGCCGAGCTTGTCCATCACGCCCGGCCGGAAATTTTCGACCAGCGCATCGGCGCGCCGGATCAGCCTGATCGCGATCTCCCGGCCCTGGTCCGTCTTGAGATCAAGTGCGATGCTCCGCTTGTTGCGGTTCAATGCCATGAAACTGGCGCTGTGGCCATCGACGAACGGCGGGGTGTGCCTGGCCATGTCGCCGCCGTCGACGGCTTCGATCTTGATGACGTCGGCCCCCATGTCGGCCAGCAGCATGCAGGCGTAGGGGCCGGCGATGAAATTGCCGAATTCGACGACCGACAAGCCTCGCAAAGGACGGGTATCGTTCATAATGTGCTTTGATCAAACGTTTGACCATTATGAAGCAGTTGCCCCCGCCCTGGCGCGATAATCTGACAAAACAGTTTTCCAGGAAGCGTAAGAGTCGATGCCCAAGCCCACCCTGAAATCCCTGGCCGCCGAGCTGCAGGTCGACGTCTCGCTGGTATCGCGCGTGCTGCGCCAGGTGCCGGGCGTGCGGGTATCGGAAGCCAAGCGCGCCCGGATACTGGCGCTGGCGGAACACGCGGGCTACCGCCCGGATCGCCTGGGCCGGTCGCTCAAGACGGGACGGAGCCGGATCGTCGCGATGCTGACGCCGGACATCACGAACCCCTTTCACTCCCTGATATTCCGCGGCGCCGAACACGTGGCCCAGCAGGCTGGCTACAACGTCATCCTCATGCACCTGAGCGACATCGACGAGTCCGGCGCCGATGTCGTCACCCCGCTGACGGAAGGCCAGTGCGACGGCGTCCTGATCGCCGCGGGCCGCGCCCACGACGGCCGGTTCGCCCCCCTGCGGCGCGCGCGCCTGCCCCATGTCGTCATCAACCGGCCGATCGAGGGCGACCTGGACACCCCCTGCTTCGCGCCGGACGACCGGGAAACCGGACGCCTCGGCGCACGGCTGCTGTTGCAGGCGGGGCATACGCGCGTGGCGGCCATCCTCGGGGACATGCGCCTGGCCAACATGCAGGCGCGCCTGGAGGGCTTCAAGGAGGTGGCCGACGACGCCACGCCCCGCGTCGAGGCGACGGTAGTCAGCGACGTGCGGTCCCGCGAGGAGGTCCTGGCGGCCTTCGACCAGCTCATGGCCCTTCCCGCCGACCGGCGTCCCACCGCGCTGTTCGTCCCGCACTCCATCCACGCGCAGCTCGTCTTCGAGGCAAGCCTGCTGCGGGAAATCCGCATCCCGCAGCAGCTCTCGCTGCTGGGATACGGCGGGATCGCTCCCCCGGCGCTGAGCGCCATCGTCGTGTCGGCGGAACGGATGGGCCAGGACGCCATGCGCTATCTGCTGGCCCGCATCCAGGAGTCCGGCGAGGCGGCCGATCCGCAGGCGGGACCGGAGGCCTATCCACTGACGTTCAATCCTGGGTGCACGCTGCGGCCTCCGGCTGGGGCGTAGGCGGGTCTGATCCGCGCGCGGGATCTGGCTCCGCTGGGCATTGCGCGCGTCACCCTGACTCGTGCCGTGCGCCAGGGGCAGTTGCAGCGTCTGGGTCGAGGGCTGTATGGCCTGTCGTCTCGCCAGACCTCCGAACACACGACGCTGACAGAGGTCGCCCGACGTGTTCCCAAGGGGGTCATTTGCCTGCTATCGGCCCTACGGTTCCACGATCTGACGACTCAGGCCCCGCATGAGGTATGGATAGCCATCGGCGGCAAGGCCGCCATGCCCAGGCTCGGCTATCCGCCGCTGCGCATCGTGCGGTTTTCCGCCACAGCCTTGAGCGACGGCGTGGAAGAACACCTGGTCGATGGTGTCCTCATCCGTGTTACCGGGATTGCCAAGACCGTGGCAGACTGCTTCAAGTACCGCAACAAGATCGGCCTGGACGTGGCCCTGGAAGCGCTGCGTGAATCATGGCGGGAAAAGCGCATGGCCAATGAAGAACTGTGGCACTACGCAAGACTCTGCCGGGTGGCCAACGTCATGCGTCCGTATCTGGAAAGCCTGGAATGACGAATGCGCGCAATACCCTGTCATCCTGGACGATATGCCCGCACCGCATCTGCATGTCTATCCGCAATACGCCGTCATCGCGGAAAAGCTGGAAGCCATCGTCTCGCTGGGCATGGGCAACACGCGCATGAAAGACTATTTCGATCTATGGGTGTTGGCACGGCATGCCGAAATCAATGATGCAATCCTGGCCCAAGCCGTGCATGCGACCTTTGCTCGGCGTGGGACGCGCATCCCCGGCGGCATTCCCGTGGGGCTGGCTGACGGCTTCGCATCCGACAGGCGGAAAAAGCAGCAGTGGGAGGCTTTCCTGAACAAGAATGGATTGGCGCAGGTGTCCCTGGACAGGTCGTTGGAGCTATGCGTCCAGCCTTGCTGGCCGCGATGCAAGCATAGCTCCGCGGGCCCCTACAAACTGCTCATCAACGCCCGCCTCAGCTCATCCTCGCTGCGCCCGCTGCGCGCCGCGTAGTCCGCCAGCTGGTCTTCGCCGATCTTCCCGACATTGAAATACTGCGACTCGGGATGGCTGAAGTAGAAACCGGATACGGCGGCGGCGGGGTACATGGCGTAGCTGTCGGTCAGTTCCATGCCGATGTCCTGGCAGGCCATGACCTCGAACATGTCGCGCTTGACCGTATGCTCCGGGCAGGCCGGGTAGCCCGGCGCGGGGCGGATGCCGCGATAGGCCTCCTTGATCAGCGCCTCGTTGTCCAGCGTCTCGTCGGCGGCGTAGCCCCACAGGTCCTTGCGCACCCGCGCGTGCATGGCTTCGGCAAAAGCCTCGGCCAGCCGGTCGGCGATGGCCTTGAGCATGATGCTGGAGTAGTCGTCGAGCTGCTTCTGGAACTCGGCTTCCCATTTTTCGATGCCCAGGCCGGACGTGACGGCGAACATGCCGATGTAGTCGGCGATGCCGCTATCCTTGGGCGCGATGAAATCGGCCAGGCACTTGTTGTCCACGCCTTCGCGCTTGGCGGTCTGCTGGCGCAGGTTGCGCCAGGTGAACAGGACCTTCTGCCGCGCCTCGTCGGCGTAGACCTCGATGTCGTCGTCGTTGACGCTGTTGGCCGGGTAGAAGGCCACGACGCCGTTGGCCGTCAGCCAGCGGCCTTCGATCACGCGCTTGAGCAGGGCCAGGCCATCGGCATGGACCTTGCGGGCGGAATCGCCCACCACCGCGTCGTCCAGGATGGCCGGGAAGGCGCCGTGCAGGTCCCAGGTCTGGAAGAAGGGCTGCCAGTCGATATAGCGCGCGATTTCCGCCAGGTCGAAATTCTTGAACGTGCGGCGGCCGATGAACTTGGGCCGCGGCGGCAGGTAGCCGTCCCACGCGATGGGCGGCTTGTTGGCGCGCGCCTCGGCCAGCGGGATCAGCGGCGTGGCCTTGCGGTTGGCGTACTGCTGACGCACCCGTTCGTACTCGGCCTTGATGCCGTCGATGTATTGCGCGGCCTGGTCCGACACGAGGTTCTGCGCCACGCCCACCGAGCGGCTGGCGTCGGTCACGTAGATGACCGGGCCTTCGTAGTGCGGCGCGATCTTCACCGCCGTGTGCACGCGGCTGGTGGTGGCGCCGCCGATCAGGAGCGGCAGGTTGCGTTCGCGGAAGTAGTCGTCGCGCTGCATCTCGGAGGCGACGTAGGCCATTTCCTCCAGGCTGGGCGTGATCAGGCCCGAGAGGCCGACGATGTCGGCATTCTCTTCCCTGGCCTTGGCCAGGATCTCGGTGGCCGGCACCATGACGCCCATGTTGACGACTTCGAAGTTGTTGCACTGGAGCACGACGCTGACGATGTTCTTGCCGATGTCGTGCACGTCGCCCTTGACCGTGGCGATGACGATCTTGCCCTTGGAGCGGACGTCGCCGCCGGCGGCCTCGATCTGGCGCTTCTCTTCCTCGATGAAGGGGATGAGGTGCGCCACGGCCTGCTTCATCACGCGGGCGGACTTCACCACTTGCGGCAGGAACATCTTGCCCGAGCCGAAGAGATCGCCCACGACGTTCATGCCGTCCATCAGCGGCCCCTCGATCACCTCGATGGGGCGGCCGCCGCGCGCGTCCACCGCCTGGCGGGCCTCCTCGGTGTCCTCGACGATGTAGGTGTTGATGCCGTGCACCAGCGAATGCGTCAGCCGCTCGCCATAGGGCAGGCCGCGCCAGGCCAGGTCCTCTTCCTTCTTCGCGCCCGAGCCCTTGACCGTATCGGCGAACTGCACCAGCCGCTCGGTGGAGGTGCGCTCGTCGCCCGGGTCCTTGCGGCCGAGCGGCTCGGCCCGGTCCAGCACCACGTCTTCGACCAGGTCGCGCAGCACCGGGTCCAGGTCGGCGTACACCCCCAGCTGGCCAGCGTTGACGATGCCCATCGTCAGGCCTTCGCGGATGGCGTGGTACAGGAACACCGTGTGGATGGCCTCGCGCATGGGCTCGTTGCCCCGGAACGAGAAACTGACGTTGGAAATGCCGCCCGACACCTTGGCGTGCGGCAGGTTCCGCCGGATCCAGCGCGTGCCTTCGATGAAGTCCACGGCGTAGTGGTTGTGCTCGTCGATGCCGGTGGCGATGGCGAATACGTTCGGGTCGAAGATGATGTCCTCGGGCGGAAAACCCACCTCTTCCACCAACAGCTTGTAGGCACGTCCGCAGATGTCGATGCGGCGCTGCAGGCTGTCGGCCTGTCCCTTTTCGTCGAAGGCCATGACCACCACCGCCGCGCCGTAGCGCCGGCACAGCCGGGCCTGGTGCAGGAACGGCTCGATGCCTTCCTTCATCGAAATCGAGTTGACGACGGACTTGCCCTGCACGCACTTCAGGCCGGCCTCGATCACGCTCCACTTGGAACTGTCGATCATGACCGGCACCCGCGAGATGTCGGGCTCGGAGGCGATCAGGTTCAGGAAGCGCGCCATGCTGGCCTGCGAATCCAGCATGGCCTCGTCCATGTTGATGTCGATGATCTGCGCGCCGTTCTCGACCTGCTGGCGGGCCACGGCCAGCGCGTCGTCGAATTTTTCCTCGCGGATCAGGCGCGCGAACATCTTGCTGCCGGTGACGTTGGTGCGCTCGCCCACGTTGACGAACAGGGTCTGTTCATCGATGTTCAGCGCCTCCAGGCCGGACAGGCGCAGCTTCGCCTCCACCACCGGGGGCTGGCGCAGCGGCAGGCCGGACACCTTGTCGGCAATGGCGCGGATGTGGTCCGGCGTGGTGCCGCAACAGCCGCCCACCACGTTGACGAAGCCGGCCCGCGCGAACTCTTCCAACAGGCGCGAAGTGTCTTCCGGGGTTTCGTCGAAGCCCGTGTCGCTGAGCGGATTGGGCAGGCCGGCGTTCGGATAGACACAGACGAAGGTATCGCTGATCTTGGACAGTTCGGCGATGTAGGGCCGCATCAGCGCCGCGCCCAGCGCGCAGTTCAGGCCAATGGTGATCGGGCGCGCGTGGCGCATCGAGTTCCAGAAGGCCTCGACCGTCTGCCCCGACAGGATGCGCCCGGACGCATCGGTGACCGTGCCCGAGACCATGACGGGGAGGCGCTCGCCGCGCGCCTCGAACACTTCCTCGACGGCGAAGATGGCCGCCTTGGCGTTCAGCGTGTCGAAGATGGTCTCGATCAGGACGAGGTCGATGCCGCCATCCAGCAGCCCGTTCAACTGCTCGGCATAGGCCGCGCGCAGTTCGTCGAACGTCACGTTGCGCGCCGCGGGGTCGTTCACGTCGGGCGAGATCGATGCCGTCTTGGGCTGGGGCCCCAGCGCGCCGGCCACGAAACGCGGACGCTCGGGCGTGCTGAATTCGTCGCAGGCCTGGCGCGCCAGCCTGGCCGAGGCCAGGTTCAGCTCGTAAGCCAGCCCGGGCAGCTCGTAGTCGCCCTGGGCGATGGAGGTCGCGCCGAAGGTGTTGGTCTCGAGGATGTCCGCGCCCGCGGCCAGGTAGCCCCGGTGGATTTCCAGGATGACGTCGGGCCGGGTCAGGCTGAGCAGCTCGTTGTTGCCCTTCACGTCCTTGCCGTGCCCGGCGAAGCGTTCGCCCCGGAACGCCGCCTCGTCCAGCTTGTAGCGCTGGATCATGGTGCCCATCGCGCCATCCAGGATCAGGATGCGCTGGGTCAGCAGACGCGCGAAGTCGGCGCCTCGCGTGTAGGACGAAGGGGGGTACGGGAGGGCGGGGAAAGACATGGACGACACGGGGCCTCGCAAGAATCCCTGGCGCCGGGCCTCTGGAAAAGGCCGGGCCAGGGAATGGACTGGCTAACCCGCCATTTTACCAAGCAGCCAGGCGGCTGCCCCGATCCGCGCTTTCCCCTCTCAGGAACCGGACGCGGCCGGGGGTTCGAAGGCCCGGACGGGGGGCAGCGGACCGTCGTAGCGCTCGACCTGGACCACGGTGAGCTGCCCCGTGCACCCCTGGGCCAGCGACGACGTTCCCACATCGCGCGTCAGCACGTTGGGATTGCCGTGCACGCAAAAGGGCGGCCCGTCGGCCCCGGGCTCCGCGGGGTCGTACCACGCTCCCGTCGGCAGGCGGACCACGCCGGCCCGGATGTCCCGGCTGAGCGTGGCGCTGGCCAGGCAGGCGCCGCGCCGGTTGAACAGGCGCACGATGTCGCCTTCACGGATGCCGCGCGCCGAAGCGTCGTCCGGATGCATGGTGCATACCTCCCGGCCGCCGCGCTTGGCCGCCGCGCTATGGCGGCCGAAGTCCAGCTGGCTGTGCAGTTTGGTGGCGGGCTGGTTGGCGACGAGGTGAAGCGGATGCTCCCCGGTGGGCGCTTCCGTCGGCGCCAGCCAGGCCGGGTGCCCGGGGCAGTCCGCGTAGCCGAATCCGGCCACCACGGGAGAACTCACCTGGATCCTGCCGCTCGGGGTAGGCAGCGGCGCGCCGGCGGGGTCGTCGCGAAACGCGCGCAGGATGCCGCCATCGTCTTCCCGCTGCGGTAGCGCCAGGCTTCCCTGCCGCCAGAATGCGGCGAAGTCCGGAGCCGCGACGCCGCGCTCGCGCAGAGCGGCGCGGGTACGCTCGTACAGATGCTCGAGCCACTGGCGGCTGGTCCGTCCTTCGGTGAAGGCGTCCCGCGCGCCCAGCCGGCCGGCCAGGTCGGCGAAGATGTCGTAGTCATCGCGCGCCTGCCCGTTCGGGGCCGCGATGCGGTGCATGGCGACGACCAGCGGATCGGTGGGCGTGGCGCCGATGTCTTCGCGCTCCAGGGTCATGGTGCAGGGCAGGACGACGTCCGCGTGGCGGGCCGTGGCGGTCCAGGCGATTTCGTGCACGACGAAAGTATCCAGCCTGCGGAACGCTTGGGCCAGCCTTGCCAGATCCTGGTGATGATGGAAGGGATTGCCTCCGGCCCAGTACGCCAGCCGGATGTGCGGATAAGTCCTTGCCTGGCCGTTGTAGGCATAGGGCTGCCCGGGATGCAGCAACATATCTGCGATGCGGGCGACGGGGATGAAATCCTTGACCCCGTTGGTGCCTTGGGACAGGGCGGCGACCGGCACCAGATTGCTGCGCTTGCCATAGTGGGCCAGCGTGCCAAGGGCGTAGGCGTAGCCGCCGCCGGGAAGACCGATCTGGCCAAGAACGGCCGCCAGCACCGCGCCGGCCCAGACGGGCTGTTCGCCGTATTCGGCCCGCTGCAGCGAATGGGACACGGTCACCAGCACGCGCCTGCCCGGCAGGCCGCGCGCCAGGGCGACGATCTCGCCCGCCTCGATCTCGCACAGCGGCGCGGCCCACGCGGCGGACTTCGGCTGTCCATCGCCGCGGCCCATGAGATAGTCCTCGAAAACCGCCCAGCCGTCGCAAAAGCGCTCCAGGAACGCACGGTCGTGCAGCCCCGCCGCGACCAGCGTATGCATCAGCCCGAGCATCAGGGCCGTATCGGTGCCGGGCCGGATCGCCAGCCAGCGGGCGCCCGCTTCCTCCGGCATGTCTGCGCGCAGGGGGCTGATGCAGAAGAAGCGGCAGCCTCGACGCGCCGCATCGCGCATGGCGCCGCGCTCGACATGGCGGCTGATGCCGCCGCTGGCGACGCGCGAATTCTTCAGCGCCATGCCGCCGAAGGACAGGACGACGTCGGAGTGGGCAACGATCTGCTCCCAGGTGACATTGCGCCGCGCGACCTCGTCCATGCCCCCCATGACGTGGGGCAGGATGACTCCCGAGGCCCCTGCGCTGTAGCTGTTGACCGATCGGACATAGCCGCCCAGCGCGGTGTTCAGGAACCGGTGAACCTGGCTCTGGGCATGATGGAAGCGCCCGGCGCTGGACCAGCCGTAGGAGCCGCCGAATATCGCCTGCGGGCCATGGTCCTGCTTGACGCGCGCGAGTTCGGCGGCCAGCCGGTCAAGCACCTCGCTCCAGGACACAGCCACGAATTCGTCCCGGCCCCGCCTGGCATCGGGCCCGGGTCCATGCTCCAGCCAGCCGCGCCGCGCCATCGGCTGCGCGACGCGCGCCGGATGATCCAGGGCGCCGGGAAAATTCTCGATGATGGGGTTCGGATCGGGATCATCGGGATGCGGCTGGACGACCAGGCCGTTCTGATCGAGGCGCGCCTGGAAAACGCCCCAATGCGCGCTATGCGGCAACATGCCCGGCGCTGGAAATACCGTATCGGCCATGGCCAGCCTCAGCCCCGCGGGCCGGTGGCCACGGGCGCTCCCGGCTGCGCCGACCATTCGCTCCACGATCCCGGATACAAGGCCGCGCCCGGCAGGCCGGCGACCGCCTGCGCCAGCAGGTTGTGGCAGGCCGTGACGCCGGAGCCGCACTGGTTGACCCACTGCCGCACGGGCACGCCGCCCGCCAATTCCTCGAAAGCGCGCCGAAGTTCCTCGGGCGCGCGAAACGTGGCGGACTCGGTAAGATTGTCGCGGAAGAAACGGTTGCGGGCCCCGGGGATATGGCCGCCCATGGGGTCCAGGGTCTCGTTCTCCCCCCTGAACCGATCGGCCGCGCGGGCGTCCATGACGAGGTGGTCGCCACGATCCAGGCCAGCGCGCAAGGCGCCGTAGGCAACCGTGCGCACCAGCGGCTCGCGCGCCGAGAAGCGGCCCTGAGCCGGCGGCGCGGGCGGATCCGCGTCGAGGTCCAGGCTCGCCGCGCGCCAGGCGGCCAGGCCGCCGTCGAGCACGGCCACCGCACGGTGCCCCGTCCATCGCAACAGCCACCACAGACGAGCCGCGAACATGCCACCGGCATTGTCATAGGCCACGATCTGCGTATCGTCGTCGGCCCCGAACCCACGCATGGCCCGGACGAACGCCTCCCGGTCCGGCAGCGGATGGCGGCCGTTGGCGCCGGTCTTGGCGCCGCTCAGCACATTCTCCAGATCGGCATGGCGGGCGCCCGGAATGTGGCCGGCGTCATAGAGGCGCCGGCCCGCGCCGCGATCGGCCAGATCGAAACTGCAATCGATCACCAGCCATCCGGCGCCGCCCGCCGCGAGCTCCCGCGCCAGGACATCCGCGCGGATCAGGGTTTCGTACGACATGTCTGCTTCCTTCATCCAATCGGGGTCACAGCCCCATCATCTTCATCAGTTCGGGCGTGACCGCTTCGCGGTACTGTTCGATGTCCGTGATGACATACTGGCGGAACTTGTCCATGGGCACGTCTCTTTCGACGGCCGCATCCTTGCGGATGGACTCCCGCACGGCCGGGTCTTTCAGCGCCATGCTCAGGTGGCGGGACAGCGTCTCGACCACCTCCTTGGGCGTGCCGGCCGGAGCCGCCAGGCCATACCACTGCGTCATGGTCATATCCACGCCCAGCTCCTTGAAAGTGGGCACCTCCGGCAGGGCGGGACTCCGCTCCTGGCCGGTCAGGGCCAGCACCCGCAACTGCCCCTGCCGCACCTGGCCGATCAACGGCGACGCGGTCGCGAAGAACAGATCGACCTGGCCACCGATGAGATCGGAGATCGCCGGGCCCGATCCCTTGTACGGAACATGGAGCAGATTCAGTCCGGCCAGCGATTTGATGCGCTCCATGCCGATATGGGCGGCGCCGCCGGTGCCCGTGGACGCGAAGGTCAACTCCTTCTGCCGGGCCGTCTTCAGGACGTCGGCCGCGCTCTTGTACGGGGAATTCTGCGACACGAACATACCGTGCGGCGCCTCGAGGATCAGACCGATCATCGCGAAGTCGCCCGGCACCTTGTAGCGCAGCTGTTGCGGCTTGAAGGCCGGCGAAGCCGCGAAATTGCCGCTCATGGCCAGGATCAGCGTGTATCCGTCGGGATTGGCGCGCGCCACCTGCTCGGCGGCGATGTTGCCGCCCGCGCCCGGACGGTTTTCCACCACCACCGTCTGGCCCAGCGTCTTGCTCATGGCCAGCGCGATCAGCCGCCCATACAGATCGCCTCCCCCTCCGGGCGGAAAGCCCACCAGCAGCGTAATCGGCCGCTCGGGATAGGCGGCCATCGCCGCCCCCTGGGGAACGGCCAGCGCGGCGCACGCGCAGGCAAGCGCGCTGGCCGCCATGGCGGCGCGACGCGTCAGTGTCTTGATGTATGCCATCAATCATCTCCTTTGGTTTTTTGCTTGTGATGGACGCCGGTCCGGATGCCGGCGGCCCGTTCAGGACAGCCGGCCGATCACCTGGTCGGACCGTGCGATCACGCGGTCCACCGACGCCGCGCATTGCCCCAGGTAGCCGGCGGGATCCGTCAGCCGGGCAATCTCGTCGTCGCCGAGCAGGCCCGAAAGGCCGCGGTGGTGCCGCAACGCATCGGCGAAATCGAGCTTGTTCGTGATGCCGTGCATGGAGGCCTCGTAGATCCATTCATGGGCCGTCGCCTTGCCTACGCGCTCGCTCAACGCAAGCATCACCCGCTCGGACAACAGATAACCGCGCATCATGTCGAGATTGCGCGCCATGCCTTCGGCATCCACGCGCAGCCCGGCCAGCAGGCCCTTGCCCTGGAACAGCATCGCGCCCAGGATCAGGAAGCACTCGGGCAGCGCCTTCCATTCGACCTTCCAGGCGATGCCGTCGCGTTCGCCCTCGCTGACCATGCCCTCGATCATGAGCGCGGCGTTGTAGCGCAGCGGACGCGCCAGCCCGGCCAGGTTCTCGGCCGAGGTCGGATTGCGCTTGTGGGGCATGGTCGAGGACCCCAGCTTGCCGTCGGAGAAGGCTTCCTCGACCTCGGCGAATTCATTGCGCTGCAGATTGAACAGTTCGTTGCCGATCTTGGACAGCGTGGCGCCGATCATCGCGAGCAGGCAGGCATATTCGGCGAAGCGGTCGCGCGCCGGCGCCCAGCTTATCGCGGGAGTGCCCAGCCCCAGGCGGTCCAGCATGCGGCGCTCCAGCTCCGGAGCCTGCTCCCCCAGCGAAGCCTGACTACCCACCGCGCCGGCCAGCATGCCGACCATCACGCGCGGCTCGGACTCCTTGAGGCGCTCGAGGTGGCGCGTCATCTCGTCCAGCCAGATCGCGCATTTGTGCCCGAAAGTGATGGGCAGGGCCTGGACGCCATGGGTGCGCGCGACCATGAGGGTGTCCCGATGCTCCGCGGCCAGGCGCTTGAGCTCGCCGATCACCGCCAGCACGTCCCGCAGAACCACGGCATGGGCCTGCCTGACCTGCAACGCCATCCCGGTGTCCAGCACGTCCTGCGTGGTGGCGCCGTAGTGCAGCCATTCCCCGTGCTCCTTGCAACGGGCCTGGACCTGCTTGAGCGCGGGAACCAGCGAATGCTTGATCCGGCGGATCTCGGCGGACATGGCCGGCAGGTCTAGCCCGGACACGTGCGCATGGCGGGCGATCTCATCGGCCGCGGCGGCGGGAATGATGCCCAGCTCGGCTTGCGAACACGCCAGCGCGACCTCGAAATCCAGCCATTTCTGCACGCGGTTCTCTTCCGAAAAGAGCTCGCGCATCTCTTCGGTGCTCCACAGATGCTGGAGCGATTGGATGTCGAATACGGATGAAGGCATGACGAAGTCCTGGCGTCAGAGGGTGGAGGAAGGACGCGGCAACAGGCGCCCGGGATTGAAAAGGGAATCCGGATCCAGCGCATGCTTGATCCGGCGCATGAGCGCAACGGCCACGGCCGGCTTGTATTGCAGGAAGGCTTCCTGTTTGAGCCGCCCTATGCCGTGCTCGGCCGAGACCGAACCCTGCAACGCCGCGACGACGGCATGCACGCAGGCGTGCACCTCGTCCTCGACGGCGCGGAAAGTTGCATCGCTCATGCCGGACGGACGGCTCTGGTTGTAGTGCAGGTTGCCGTCGCCCACGTGCCCGAAGCACACCAGCCGTATGCCCGGCACCCGGGCGGCCAGCGCGGTGTCCGCCCGGGCGATGAATTCCGGAATGCGGGAAATGGATACCGAGATGTCGTGCTTGATGGAATGTCCCTGGGCGCGCTGCGCCTCGGGCACGTGGTTCCGCAGCGACCATAGCTCCTCGGCCTGGCGGCTGGACGCGGCCACGACGGCATCGGTGACCAGGCCGCCCTCCATGGCCGCTTCCAGCGCGCCCTCGACCACGGGCGTCGGATCGATCGCGCCGGAAGTCTCGGAAATCTCCATCAGGACCGCCCACGGATACCGTCCCGGCAGCGGATCCCGCATCCCGTCCCGAGGATGGGCCAGGACCTGGTCCAGCGCCTCGCGGTTGATCAGTTCGAAGGCGGTCACGCGTTCTCCCACCGCATCCGTCAGGCAGGCCAGGAGACCGACGGCCGCCTGGGGGTCCGGAACGCTCGCCCACGCGGTGATCGCCTTGCGAGGCGCGGAGAACAGCTTGAACGTGGCCGCGGTGACGATGCCCAGCGTGCCTTCCGCGCCGATGAACAATTGCTTGAGGTCGTAGCCGGTATTGTCCTTGCGCAGCGGCGTCAGCACATCGAGGACGGAGCCGTCCGCCAGCACGGCCTCCACGCCCAGCGTGAGTTCGCGCGTATTGCCGTAGCGCACGACCTGTTCGCCGCCGGCATTGGTCGACACCACGCCGCCTATGGTGGCGGTCCCCTGGGATGCCAGCGCCAGCGGGAACAGTTTCCCGTGGACCGCCGCGGCCTCCTGCGCGGCCAGGACCGTGCAGCCGGCTTCCAGCGTCATGCTGTTGTCCAGCGGATCCACCCGGCGCACCCGGCTCAGGCGTTCGAGGCTGAGCACGATCTCCGCCCCCGAGTCGTCCGGCGTGGACCCGCCCACCAGCCCGGTGTTGCCCCCCTGGGGCACGACGGCCGCGCCGTGCGCCGCGCATGCCGCCACGACGCGCGCGACCTCGGCCGTGCCGGCCGGCCGCACGACGGCCCGGGCGATGCCCGGGTAGCGGCCCCGCCAGTCGCTGCAATAGCGCGCGGTATCCCCGGCCGCGGTCAACACGTGGGGCTCGCCTACAATGGCCGCGAGTTCCGCGACCAGGGGATCGGAATGCATGGACATGGACCGCCGAAGAAATCGAGACCGCAGGCGTGGGAAGATCCGCGCCAAGCCTCTGATCGTTTTATTGAATAAAATAGATTTTATTGAACAAAATCCTAAAAGGCTTCGAAGCACGTGTCAAGCCAGTCTTCCCCTACCCCGCCTGCCGGCGTCCTGGAACGCGGCATTACCATCCTGGAAAGTTTCAGCGCGGACCGGCTGCGGCTGTCCCTGCGTGACCTGGCCGAATACACAGGACTGGACAAAGCAACGCTGCTGCGGCTGGCTGGCGTCCTGACCAAGTCGCGCCTGCTGCACCGTTTCGACAACGGCGACTACGCGCTCGGTCCCGCGCTGCTGCACATGGGCATGCTCTATCGCAGCACCTTCGACCTGGGCGCGCGCATCCAGCCCGTGCTGCGCAATGTGATGCAGGAGACGGGCGAAACGGTCGCCCTGTATGTACGCGTCGGCGACGACCGCATCTGCCTGTACCGGGAGAACTCTTCGCGGGAAGTTCGCCACCACGTGGAAGTTGGCACGCGGCTGCCGCTGGACCACGGGGGCTCGTCGGCGCACGTGCTGCGCGTCTATACCGGCGGCGCGACGCCGCTGGCGAACAAGATCCGCGCCAAGGGCTATGCCATGACCCAGGCGGAACGCGTCCCCGAAATGACCTCCGTGGCGCTCCCCGTCTTCGATGCCGACAGCACGTTCATCGGAGCCGTCGTGGTGCTGGGCCTGGCCTCGCGGTTCAAACCCGACGCGCAGGCCACCGCCGTGGAGGCGGTGCGACGCGAACTCGCCGCGCAAGGATTCGCCTGTGTTCCGCCCGCGGGATGGCAACCCCAGCCTTGATGCAGGGCCCGCCCCGGATCACGCCGGCACGACGCCGAACAGGCGCGGGGGTGGCGCCGCGGGCTCGCCGTCACGCGCCGGATCTGCGAAGGCCATGCACCAATCGTTGATCGCCTGGGCGGTGCTGTCGTCCATCGATGGCGCGAACGCCCGCATGCGCGCCCGCAACTGCCCCCAGTCGAACGGATCTTCCGGATCGCCGCGGCGCAGATCCCGCCTGGCAGACAGCCGGCTGCCGTCGGCCATGGAGAAAGTCACGATGCTGGGACGGCGATTCGGAAATTCACGCTGGAAGGCCTCTTCCGTCTTGATGACGATGCGGTCGGCCAGGTCGCGAAGCCCGGGATCGTCCAGGCATGGCGCCTCCATGTCCTCGATGGTCAACCGCCCGCGCAGCAACAGGACCGCAAGCACGTAACGCAGGCTGAAGCTGGTCTCGGCCGGCCGCGCGGGCCAGTCGACGCCAGCGATCTTCAGCGCATGGGGAAAGATCGCCACCTCCACTTCGCGGATCGTTGCGACATCGGGGGAGTGGGTGGACAACAGCTCCTGCGCCGCGTCCAGGGGCGTGAACAGCTGGGCGCAACAGGGCCAGGCCTTGATGGTGGCGGTATGCAGCCGCAGGGGACCGTCCAGGTCGACGGTCAGGGCTTCCAGCGGGCCATCGCCCGACAACATGGCATACAGGCCGCGCTTGCCGGTGACGAAGGCCCGGGCGCCGGGCAGGCCCGCGCGGGCGGCCCAGGCGGCCGTCAGGCCGTTACGCACGGCCAATGCCGGATGCAGCGACTTGGACTCCTGCGCGCCGTCCTCCATCAACTGCCACAATCCCTGGGCCTGCGTGGCGCCGAGGCCGAGGGCATGATGCAACGCGTTTTCGGGCAGGCCCAACGCCATGGCGGAGGCCGCCGCGGCGCCCAGGGTGCCGGCGGTGGCCGTGGCGTGGAAACCGGCCGCATGACGCGTCCCCATCGCTTCCCCCACGCGCAGGGCGACTTCGTATCCCGCGAGAACGGCGTCCGCCATGCGGCGCCGGGTCAGTTGACCATCGTAGGCCAGCGCCATGACAGGCGTCACCGCGACCACGCCCGGATGCAGCATGGCGGCGCGATGCGCGTCGTCGATTTCGCGGATATGGGCGATGGCACCGTTGGCGAAAGCGGCCGCCGGCACCGACGTGACAGGTCCACCGAACGTCGGCGCCGGGCCCGCCCCGGGGTGGCAGTCCAGGGCGACGGTCCGGAAGCGGCTGGCCAGAGGCGCCGGAGCGCCGGACCAGCCCGCGGTGAACCAGTCCAGCAACGCCTGCGCCAGACGCTCCCGCGTGGCCGGGTCAAGCGGGGAAACGGCCAGGCCGGCCACACGGCCGGCCAGAAGGGATTCGGGCAAGACTGCCATGTCTCGTTATTTTATTCAATGAAATTAATTTCATTATAACGAGAGTGACCGCGCCGCGCACGGGAAAGCGGCCTGGCCGGATCAGTGCAGACGGCCCCCCAGCCGCTTGAACGCGAACGGCTTCATGCCGTCCAGGTTCAGGATGGGCTCGGAACTGGCCCGCACCCGCCGGCGCGCCGGCATGTCGGGCAGGCGCGGCTCGCCCTGGGCCGGGGCTTCCCCGCGCCACGCGCCCACCGCCGCTTCGACCACCTCGGCGATTTCCTCGCCGCGGTTGTACTGGGCCCGCAACCAGTTGCAATCGCCGCCGTTCGTGAGGACCTCGTCGCGCAGGGCCTCCAGCAGGTCCGACGTGCCCAGGCCGCGCGCCACGGGCATCAACCGGTCGAAAGTCATGCGCAGGTGTTCGCTCAGGCGGATACGGCCATGGGCGGGGTCGACGTAGTTGCCATGCAGCCCGAAGCGGGTGGCCTGGAAACGGTTGGTCCGGTAGGCCATCCACGCATCGGCCCCCGGCATGGGTTCGTCGGCCAGGACCATGCCCAGCGCCTGCGCAAAGGCCGCCAGCTGGCACGCCTTCTCGACGGTGAGCGGGGTGTCGCAGACGCGGATCTCGACGGTGCCGAATTCGGGTTTGGGCCGCACGTCCCAGTACAGGTCCTTGATGCTTTCAATCAGGCCCGAGGTCTGCAACTGGGCGAAGTAGGCTTCGAAGCCGTGCCAGTCCAGGACCTCCGGGGGCAGGTGCCCGCACATGGGAAAGGCGTTCAGGGCGTTGAGGCGGCTGCACGCGAACTGGGTATCGACCCCCTCGAAGTAGGGCGACGAGGCCGACATCGCGATGAAGTGCGGCACATAGGGCGACAGCTTCTGAGTCATGGCGATCGCCGTATCGCCGCTGGGCACGCCCAGGTGGATGTGCTGGCCGAACACGGTGAACTGGCGCGCCAGGTAGCCGTACATCTCGGACAGGTATTGGAAACGAGGCGAATCGAAGATGGTCCGGTCATGCCAGCGCATGAACGCGTGGGTACCGCCGCCGGCCACGCGCACCCCAACGGCGTCGGCGGCCTCGACCAGCAGGTCGCGCATCTCCCGCATCTCTTCCAGCAAACGGGTCGGATCGGTGTGCACCGATGAATTCAGTTCGATCATGGACCGGGTGATCTCGGGTTTGACCCGGTCCGCGTAGGGATGGTTGGCGATCTGGGCAAGCAGTTCTTCGGCGGCACCCCGCAGGTCGAAGGTTTGCGGATCGACGATCTGGAGCTCGAGCTCGATGCCCAGCGTGTGGGGCGCGGATGCCGTGAATGCGATGGACTGCATCGGGGTCTCCTTTGGAAAGGTGGCCGGGGTGAGTCATCTACCCGGGGGGCGACGCCGGACGCGCGGAGCGTCGGGGCAGCATCACGTGATGGAATCGTTGGGCGAGTTTAGCCGCTGATTGATGACAGATTCCGGAAAATTGGCAGATTTTAAGTGTTTCCCCTAGACAGAAGCCCGAAAAACCGGGATCCAGGAGTAAGCATCCACTAACAAATCAGCAAAACCGCGGGGGTGCGGGAGAAACCCGCCTGAAACGCCCGGCCGGCCTGGGAACGGGCGAAGAGAGCGAGGCAGGCGGGTTGGAGATGTCGTAAGAATGCCGCGCCTGCCGACGCGATGACAGGGGCCATTATAGCCCCATCGTTTGAGAGTATGCACTTACCTCCAAACCGGCGCAGAGCGCCGGTCCGGCAGGATCAATGCAAGGTGACAGGATGGTGCATGTAGACGTCGAACTGGCTGAGAAATTCGTCCACGTCTTCCATCGAAGGCTCGGTGGCGATCAGCTCCCGCACCTGGGTGCGGAACTGCTCGGCCGATTCACCCGCGATGTAGATCTCGCGGCGTGCCTGCTTGTCGACGATTTCGAATCCCCCCGCGGAGGCGCCATCGAGCTGGGCGAACTCCACCACGACGTAGTTGGGGCTGTTGTAGATCATTTCCATGGTCTGGCTCCTGGAGACAGGGGTCTGACCGACCACCTGTTCATTAAGTTGGTGCCTGCGTTTGGAAATCAAGAGGGCCGACCGGATTGATACCGCCTATCGGCTACACCATGCTCGATACCGGGCTAACCCTCGTACAGCTTCACCGCTCCTGCAAAACCTGGTCCATTCAACTGCCTGCGCAACTCGGCGACGTGCTGGGCCGCGCTGACTTCTATCCACAGCCGGGCCGGCCGGGATTGCCTGAGCAGCCGCGCCACGGTCACCCGCAACGGTAGCTGCCCCACGCAACAGACGCACCCCGGAGCCAGCTGTACCAATTCGACCCCCGGCGGGGCGGACAAAGTTCCCGGCCCCCCCTCGACGATCACCGCCTGAAGGCCTTCTTCCAGATGCTGTTTCGCATCCTCCAAGGCCAGGCTTCGCCCGGCACGCAAGTGAGCACCAACCAATATCACAACGGGAACGGGCTTCATTTCCGCCAGAATGCCCGGGTAAAGAGGACAAGCACAGCAAACAATTCCAAGCGTCCGATCAGCATGGCAAAGGTGCAGATCCAGGTCTGGGCATCGGTCAGCACGGCGAAGGTACCCGCCGGACCGACCTCCGCCAGGCCAGGGCCGGTGTTGCTGAGGCTGGCCAGGACGGCGGTGAAGGCCGTCACCGGATCCAGGCCCGTATACAGCATGGCCATGGTCAGCGCCATCAGCGAGGCCCAGTACAGCAGCATGAAGGCCATTACCGAGAACACGACCCGGTTGGGCACCGGCAGGCCGCCGATGTGCACCGGGTTGATGGCGCGCGGGTGCAGGATGTGGATAAGCTCCCGGCGCGCCTGCTTGACCAGGATCACCACGCGGATCATCTTGATGCCCCCGCCGGTGGAGCCCGCGCAGGTGGCGAAGCAGGAAAGCACCAGCATCCACACCGGAGCGAAGATAGGCCAGGTCGAGTAGTCCGTGCTGACGAAGCCGGTGGTGGTCGCCACCGACACCGTGTTGAACAACGCGAAACGCAGGGCGGTCCAGACCGAATCGTAGTTCCCCCGCTGCAGCAGGAGCGCGGTGATGGCCGCGACCGAGATGGCCAGGACCGCCAGGTAGGCCTTGGCCTCGGTACTGCGCCAGTAGGGCCCCAGGCTGCGGCGCCGGAACGCCTGGAAGTGCAGGGTGAAGCTGATGCCGGCGATGGTCATGAACACCACGGCGACCATCTCGATGGCCGGCGAGTCGAACGCCGCGAAGCTCGCGTCGCGGGTCGAGAAGCCGCCCAGGCCGATGGTCGATGCCATGTGGCAATAGGCCTCGTACCAGTTCATGCCCGCCATCCGGTAGGCCAGCAGGCACAGGGCCGAGATCAGCATGTAGATGGCATACAGGCCCTTGGCCGTGCCGGTGATGCGCGGCGTGAGCTTCTCGTCCTTCATCGGGCCGGGCGTCTCGGCCCGGAACAGCTGGCTGCCGCCGGCGCCCAGCATGGGCAGGATGGCCACCGCCAGCACCAGGATGCCCATGCCGCCTATCCAGACCAGGGTGCAGCGCCAGACGTTGATCGACGGCGGCAGGTTGTCCAGCCCCGACAGCACCGTGGCGCCCGTCGTCGTGAGGCCGGACATGGCCTCGAAATAGGCGTCGGTCATGGACAGCGGCGCGCCGATCTGGTGGTAGTAGAACAGCAGCGGCAAAGTGGCGATCAGCGCCAGCACGCTCCAGACCAGCGACACCAGCAGGAAGCCGTCGCGCGGCGTCAACTCGCGCCGCTGGCTGCGCGTCGCCAGGCACAGCAGCAGGCCGGCGATCAGGCCGACGACCATGGCGCGGATGAACGCGTCCCGCGCTCCATCGGAAAAGATGAAGGACGTCGCCAGCGGAATCGCCATGGTCATCGAGAACAAGGCGATGACGAGTCCGAGGACGTGCAGGACCGGAAGCAGTTTGCGCATGCAGCGGGGCCGGAAGGATCAGAAGAAAGTCGCCGAGACCTGGAACAGCTTTTCCACTTGCGCGATCAGCCGCTGGTGCGCCACGAAAACGATGACATGGTCGTCCGATTCGATGACGGTGTCGTGGTGCGCCATCAGCACTTCATCCTGCCGCACCACGGCGCCGATGGTGGCGCCCTGGGGCAGGCCGATGTCCTCGATCCGGCGGCCCACGACCTTCGAGGACTTGGCGTCGCCATGGGCGATGGCCTCCAGGGCCTCGGTGACGCCGTGCCGCAGGCGGTGGACGGCAACCACGTCGCCGCGCCGCACGTAGCGCAGCAGTTCGCCGATGGTGGCCTCGGACGGCGAAATGGCGATGTCGATGCGCCCGCCCTCCATCAGTTCGCCGTAGCTCTTGCGCCCGATCAGCGCGATCACCCGGCGGGCCCCCATGCGCTTGGCCAGCAGCGACGACATGATGTTGTCCTCGTCATCGCTGGTCAGCGCCAGGAACAGGTCCATCTCGGCGACATTCTCGTCCGCCAGCAGGTTCTCGTCGGTGGCGTCGCCGTTCAGGGTCAGGGAACGGCTGGGGAGCTGGGTGGCAAGGAACTCGCAGCGCCGGCGGTTGCGCTCGATGACCTTGACGTCGCACTGGTCGCTGATGCCGCGGGCCAGCCGCAGGCCGATGTTGCCGCCGCCGGCGATCATGACCCGCTTGACGCGCTTGTCGCTCTCGCGCAGCTCGCGGATGATCTGGCGCACGTGGCGGGTGTTGGCCAGGAACAGGACCTCGTCGCCCGGCTCGATGCGGGTGTCGCCCTCGGGCGGCACCAGCCGGTTGTTGCGGAATATCGCGATGATGCGGACCTCGGCGCCCGGCAGGCGTTCCCGCAGGGTCTGGATGGGCTGGTCCGCCAGGGGACTGCCGGCGGCCGCGCGCACGGTCACCGCGCAGACACGGCCACCCGCGAACTCGACCACCTGCAGGGCCTCCGGGATCTCGACCAGTTTCTCGATATAGCTGGTCACGCTGCGTTCGGGGCAGATCAGGTGATCGACGTCGAACCCGTCCTCGGCCATCAGTTCCTCGTGGTCGAGGAATTCGGACGAACGCACGCGCGCGATGCAGCGCGGCACGTTGAACACCTTCTTGGCGATCTTGCAGGCGACCAGGTTGCTTTCGTCCGACGTCGCGCAGGAAATGAAAAGATCGGCGTCCGCCGCGCCGGCCTCCTGCAGGGTCGACACGTGGGTGCCGTTGCCTACCAGCCCGCGCAGGTCCAGCCTGTCCTGCAACACGGACAGGCGCGCGCCGTCGGTATCGATGACGGTAATGTCGTTGTGCTCGGATACCAGGTTCTCGGCCACGCTGGTCCCCACCTGGCCAGCGCCGAGTATCAGGATTTTCATACGCCTCGTTTACGCGAGAGTTCGATTCCAAGCTGTTTCAGTTTGCGGTACAGATGGGTGCGCTCCAACCCCGTCTTGTCGGCCACGCGGGTCATGCTGCCGCCCTCGCGCGCCAGATGGTGCTCGAAGTACACCCGCTCGAACGCGTCGCGCGCTTCACGCAGCGGCAGGTCGAGCGAGAGGGTGAGCAGCGGCGAACGTGGCTGGCTATCATGCATGGCAACGGTGCCCGCCGAGCGATCGACGGCCGGCGCGGGCCCGGGGGCAGGCGGACGCATGCCGTCGCCGGCCGAGGGCGGCGACGGCGCGTAGCCCGGCATGGCGGGCCGCACGGAGGCTTGCGGCGCGGCCGGCTTGCCGCCCGCCCGGCCCCGCTCCAGCGCGCCGGCGATGGTCTTGAGCAGGCGCGTCATGGTGATGGGCTTTTCCAGGAAATCGATGGCGCCGATGCGTGTCGCCTCGACCGCGGTATCGATGGTCGCGTGGCCGCTCATCATGATGACGGGCATGTCGAGCAGGTCCTGCGCCGCCCATTCCTTGAGCAGCGTCACGCCATCGGTATCGGGCATCCAGATATCGAGCAGAACCACGTCGGGACGATTGGCGGCACGCAGCGCGCGTGCCGCCGCGGCATTTTCGGCCAGATCGACCGTATGCCCTTCGTCGTAAAGAATTTCCGACAGGAGTTCGCGGATGCCGACCTCGTCGTCAACCACCAAAATTCTGGCCATATCTTTAGCAACCTCTGTTACGCGGACTGCGCCCCCGCAGTCTCGGAAAAACGCGCGGCGTCGTGCGCAACGTCCGTACCCCCGGCAAGCCGAGTGAATAGTATAGAGACCATTGCGCCTCCTTCGGGCCGGTTGGCAAGATCAATTCTGCCTCCGTGCTCTTCGACGATCTTCTTGACGATGGCCAGCCCCAGCCCCGTCCCCCGCGCCTTGGTCGTAATGTAGGGCTCGAAGGCGCGTTGCAGGATGCGGGCGGCGAAGCCGGTGCCCGAATCGGTCACCATGAATTTGATGGAGGCGTGCTCGCGGCCGTCGGGCAACCGCGTCTGGATGAGACGCGTGCCGACCGAGATGCGGTCGCTGGACGTGGGCCCGGCCGGCGCCCCGTCTCCCGCCTGGCGGGCCGCTTCCTTGGCCTTTTCTTCGATGGCATCGCGCGCATTGGCGATCAGGTTGTGGATCACCTGGCGCAGTTGGGTGGCATCGCCGCGCACGCGCGGCAGCGCCGGCTCCAGATCGACCGACAGCGCGACATTGCCGGTGCCGGCCTTCAGCACACCGCCGGCCGTATCCCATCCGTACAGGGTCAGGACCTCGGCCACCAGTTCGTTCAGGTCCAGCAACTGGTGCTGGGCCGGCGGCGTCCTGGCGTACTCGCGGAAGTCGTCCACCATGCGCTGCATGGAACTGACCTGGTTGATGATGGTGGTGGTCGAGCGCTTGAGCATGTCGGCGTCGGGCTGCGCGAGCTTGTCGGCCAGCTTGATGGCGATCCGCTCGGCCGACAGCTGGATCGGCGTCAGGGGGTTCTTGATCTCGTGCGCCAGCCGCCGCGCGACCTCGCCCCAGGCGACGGCGCGGTTGGCGGAAATGACTTCGGTAATGTCGTCGAACACCACCACGTAGCCCCCACTCGCTCCCGCCACCGGCAGGTGTGATCCTCGCGCCAGCAGGGTAATCGTATTGTCGTCCCCGGTGGGATCCGAATTGTTACCTTCGCCGCGCGCCGCGTCCGACCCGGTGGCCGCCGGCCGCCGGACAATCTCGAACTGCTGCTGCCAGTACTGGCGCCCGGTGCCGGCCGCCGCGTGCTCGGCGAATGCCGTGCGGATGGTCTGCGCGAAAGCGGTCAGTCCGTCTATGGTTTCCAGCGGCCGTCCCGTGACCGCGCGCAGGTCCACCCGCAGGATCTGCTGGGCGCCGCGGTTCACGGTGGCGACGCGGAAGGCCTCGTCGAACACCAGCACGCCCGACGACAGGTTCGACAGGATGCTTTCCAGGTAGACGTTGCTGCGTTCGAGCTGGCGCCGGTTGCTCTCGACCATGCGGCGCGCCTCGTCCAATTGGCGGGTCATGGCATTGAACGACCGGGTCAACTGGCCCAGCTCGTCGCTCTGGGGCGGCTCCGGGATCGGCCGGTAGTCGCCCACCCCCACCGCCTGCGTGCCCTCGGCCAGGCGCAGCAGCGGCCGCACCATGCGGGACGACAGCGAGAACGCCGCCGCGATCGCCGCGAACACCGCCAGCAGCAGCGCCAGGGTCAGCGTGATGCCGTACAGCTTGCGCAGCCCCAGCCGCGACAGCGACAGCTCCTGGTAGTCGCGGTAGCCGCTCTGGACCTCCTCGGCGTTGCTGGCGATCTGTTCCGGCACCCCTTGCAGAAGCTGCAGGTAACGCGACTCGGCCGGCAGCACCCCGGGCAGCTCGAAACCGCCCACGGGGGCGATCGGCACGATCACCCGCAGGCGCAGGGCGCCGCCGGTGGACGTGTCGCGGGTCGTGCCCAGCGGCCCCTGCACGCCGTCCACCGTGGTCGGGCTGGCGGTACTGTTGGCCTCGGCGGCAGCGTAGGAGCGCGCGATCTTCAGTTGCCGCAGCACCTGCGGCGTCGGCGTCTCGGGCACCAGCGAACCGTAGGAATTGGTGGACCAGGCGATGACCCGGCCGCTGGATGTGAACACCATGGCGTCCTGGACGCCGACCTGCTCGCGCAGCCGGGTCAGCGACAGCGCCACGTTCGCTTCCTGGTTGTCGCCCAGTTCGATCGACATGGTGCGCGCCTTGGCGTTCATCTCCTGGAGCTGCGAATCCAGCGCCGCCCGGCCGAGATTCAGGCCGGATTCGAGCGCGGTGTCCACCCGCACGTTGAACCACGACTCGATGGACCGCGACAGGAACTGCACCGACAGCATGTAGATCAGCACCCCGGGCACCACCCCCACCAGCGCGAAAGCCAGCGCAAACCGGGAGGTGAGCCGGGCGCCGAACTGCCCGCGCCGCAATTGCCCCAGCAGCCGGACCGTCAGCGCGACCACCCAGGCGAACAGCGCCAGGGCGATGATGGCGTTGAGCCCGAGCAACAGGCCGTACTGTTGTTCCAGGCGGGACGAGTTGCCGGTGGACCACGCAAGCAGGAACAGCAGCAGCAGGGCGCTCACTCCCCCCATGCCAAGGAGGACGCGCAGGAAGCGATTCAGGATACGTACGCGGCGGGTTCGCATCATTGGGACTCCGTGGGAGGAGTCAGGCCCAGCCCCCCGGGGGCCGCATGGGGCGAACCACCTGGCAGGACCAGGCCGTGGCCGCCGGCGGGGGCGCCGTTGGAAGGCACGATGGGCGAAGCCGGCGACGCCGGCTGGGCAGGAACGGACTGCATGGGTGCGGACGGAGCGGGGCCGGCGGGAGGCGGCAGGGGCGGCGGCGGCAGTCCCGGCTGGGCGGCGGCGGGCGGCGGCGCGCCGGAACCGGACGGCGGCGCCGGTTCGCCGCTCAGGCGCACGTTGAACTCCGTCCATGGCGTCGCGAGCGACCAGTCGCTGCTGTTCAAGGCGTTGACCTGGAACGGCTTGGAAAGCTGGGAAATATCGAAACGCACGCGCAGCCGGCCCTGGTAGCGCGTGTCCGGGCTCAGCGCGTCGCGGTCGCCGATGCGCCAGTTGCGCACGTGGCGCACGACCGACAGGGCTTCGACCAGCGACCCCACGGGCAGCGCGAGATTGCCGGAATGCACGCGCCACTGGCGCGTCAGCGGGTTGTAGACGATCCGCCACGTCTGGTTAGAGGACAACACCACTTCGTCGAACCAATACCAGCGGGGCCGGCGGATCTCGACCTCGACCGAGAAATAAAGCGGCAGCCCGCGCGCGACGGCATCTTCGAGCTGGTTGTTCAGATTCAGCAGGACATCGGCGCTCAGGAGCAGATCACGGCCGCGTTCGGTCACCGTCACGGACTGGACGGCTGGCTCGGATGCCGGGGCTTGGCCGCCCCACAGCAACATCAGGGCAACGACCGGCAGGATCAGGACGCGATGAAGTCGGAGAATGATCAAACCTTGGCAAACAACGCGTAGAAAAAACCATCGTGCTGCTCGGCCGGCCGATCAGGCTCCGCCTGCGTAAGCAGTTGCCCAGGCGCAGGCAGCCGCGCCGCATCGGGATGCCTGAGCTGGAAAGCCTCGGCTTGCCTGGCTCCCTCCGCGGGGAAAATCGAGCAGGTTGCATAGAGCAATTTACCACCGGGCGCCACCACCTGCCACAAGGCATCGGCAATCCGGGCCTGGAGCGCGGCGGTATTGGCCACGTCGCCCTCGCGCCGCAGCCAGCGGATGTCGGGATGGCGCCGGACGATGCCCGATGCGGTACAGGGCACGTCGGCCAGCACCGCATCGAAGAGCCGCCCGTCCCACCAGGCGTCCAGATCTGCCACGTCGGCGGCCTGCGTGCGCGCGGACAGCCCCAGCCGCGCCAGGTTGGCATCCACCCGCTCCAGCCTGCCGGCATCGACGTCCAGCGCCAGCAGGTCGAGATCCGCCAGTTCCAGCAGATGCGCCGTCTTGCCGCCCGGCGCGGCGCAGGCGTCGAGCACCCGCATGCCGTCCTTCACCTGGAGCAGCGGTGCCGCCAGCTGCGCGGCGGCATCCTGGACCGACCACCAGCCCTCGGCAAAGCCCGGCAACTGTTGCACCGGCCGCGGCTGGGCCAGCGCGAGCCCCGCCTCGCCCACCGGCAAGGCCTCGACGCCGGCGGCGTGCAAGGCCTCGACCAGCGCCTCGCGGCTGGTACGGCGGCGATTGACGCGCAGGACCATGGCAGGCGGCCGGTTGGCGGCGCGCAGCAGCGATTGCCAATGATCGGGATAGTCGATGCGCAGGCGCCGCACCCACCACTCCGGATGGTTCCAGACGGCCTCGGGGCGGCGGCCGGCGGCTTCCAGCACGCTCTCGCGCTCGCGCAGGAAACGCCGCAGGCTGCCGTTGACCAGGCCCTTGAACGGCGCGAGCGGACGCTGGCCGGCGGCGGCCCGCACGGCCTGGTCCACCACGGTGTGGGGCGCGTAGCTGACACCGGCCGCGGCGGCCTCGGCTTCGTCCGCCACCAGCAGCGAGAATGCCGTCAGCAGCAGCGCGTCCAGCAGCGGATCGGCCGGCTTGCGGGGAATCAGCGCCTGCTTGACCGCGCGCGCGCGCCCCAGTTGACGCATCGCGTGGAAGGACAGCGCCTGGGCCGCCGGCCGCAGCGGCGCGGCAACGCGCGACAGCGCATCGGTCAGGGAAACGCCCCCCAGCACGCCCTGCACCGCGCGCGCGGCGGCCAGCAGCACGTCGGACAAGGGGGCCGACACGGGCCCGGTGGCTGGCGGCGCCATCAGGAAAGATCGGGGTTCCAGCCCCGCACGAAGACATCGGCCGGCTGGCGCTTGCCGCCCGCCTTCTGCAATTCGGTCAGGCGCAGGACCCCCTGGCCGGTGGCCAGGTCCACCCCCGCCGCGCCCGCGCGCACGACGGTTCCCGGGCTGGCCTGCGATGCCTCGTCCAGCGCCTCGGCGCGCCAGGCCTTGACCGGGTCGGCCAGGCCGGGCAACCGCACGGTGGCCCCCGGGACCGGATTGAAGGCCAGGATGCGGCGCGCCAGTTCGGCGGCGGGCCGCGAACAATCGAGCGCCGCCTCGGCCTTGTCCAGCTTGGCGGCGTAGGTCACGCCCTCGGCGGGCTGCGGCGTGGCCGGCAGGCCGCCTGCCTCCAGTCGTGCCAGGGCCTGCACGATCAACTCCCCGCCCAGCACGGCCAGGCGGTCGTGCAGATCGCCGGCGGTCTGGCCCGCCCCGATGGGCAGCGCGCCTTCGAGCAGCATGTCGCCCGTATCCAGGCCCGCGTCCATCTGCATGATGGTGATTCCCGTCTGCGCGTCGCCCGCCTCGATGGCGCGCTGGATGGGCGCGGCGCCGCGCCAGCGCGGCAGCAGGCTGGCATGGATGTTCAGGCAACCCAGCCGCGGGATGTCCAGTACCCCCTGGGGCAGGATCAGGCCGTAGGCGGCCACGATCATCGCGTCGGCCCGTGCCGCGCGCAGGGCCTCGTGCGCCTGGGCCGCCTCGTCGGGATACTTGCCGTCCAGCCGCAGGCTGCGCGGCTGCAGCACCGGCGCCCCCGCCTCCAGCGCCGCCGCCTTCACCGGACTGGGCGTCAGTTTGAGCCCGCGTCCGGCCGGCCGGTCCGGCTGTGTCAGCACCAGGGCGATCGTATGCCCGGCCTCGATGAGGGCCCGCAGGGCGATTTTTGCGAATTCCGGCGTACCGGCAAAGACCAGATGCATCTCGAGTACCCCCCTACGCGTTTAGCCTCCCCTCTAGACTTTTTCCAGTTTGCGCAGCTTGGTCTTGATGCGGCTTTGCTTGAGGGGAGAGAGGTATTCGACGAACACCTTGCCTTCGAGGTGATCGAGTTCGTGCTGTACGCAGACGGCCAGGATGCCTTCGGCGTCGAGTTCGTAGCGTTCGCCCTGTTCGTTGGTGGCTTCGACCCTGATACGGGCGGAACGCTGGACTTCGTCGTAGATGCCCGGCACCGACAGGCAGCCTTCCTCGTAGACCTGGGTTTCCTCGCTCTTCCAGGTAATGACCGGGTTGATCAGGACGAGCAGGTCGTCGCTGTGCTCGGAAACGTCGATGACCACGATGCGCTCATGGATATCGACCTGGGTGGCGGCCAGCCCTATCCCCGGCGCCGCGTACATGGTCTCGGCCATGTCGCGGACGATGCGGCGGATGCGGTCGTCGACCACGCCCACCGGCTTGGCTTTCTTGTGCAGCCTTGCGTCGGGATAGTGAAGAATGGGTAGCAATGCCATGATCGTGATGCCGTTGTCCCCAGCGTGGGGCGCCTATCAAAGAATATGGGGCCGGCTGGCCGGAGTCCAAGGGGCAAGATACCACAGCTTCCCGGCGCCTCCGGCGGGCAGGATATCGGTGTCCTGCCTGAACCCGCGATGCCTCGCCCGCCGTGTTTAGATGGCGGCATGCCCCTCGCCCACACACCGGAAGAACTGTCCGCCTGGCTGCGGCTCACCCTCGAACCCGGCATCGGGCCGGTCACCGCGCGCGAACTGCTGCGGGCGGTCGGGTTGCCCCAGCAGTTGTACCGCCTGTCCCGCGACGATCTGGCGGCCTGGTTGCCGCCGCCGCTGGCCGGGCAACTGGCCCGCCCGCCGTCCCCGGGGCAACTGGCCGCCCTCGAACGCACGCTGCGCTGGGCCGAGCATCCCGGCCACCACCTCCTGACCCTGGCCGACGCCGCCTACCCCCGGGCGCTGCTCGACATCCACGATCCGCCCCCGCTGCTGTACGTGGCCGGCGATCCGGCCCGGCTGTCGCCCGACGCCATCGCCATCGTCGGCGCGCGCAACGCCACCCCCGACGGCCTGGCCAACGCGCGCGCCTATGCGCGGCACCTGGCGCGGCAGGGCTGGTGCATCGTCAGCGGGCTGGCGCTGGGCATCGATGCCGCCGCGCACGAAGGCGCGCTCGAAGCCGGCGCCGATGCGGGCGGCACGGTCGCGGTCGTGGGAACGGGCGTCGACGTGGTCTATCCGCCACGGAACAGGAAGCTGGCCGAGCGGATCGCCGCGCAGGGCGCCATCGTTTCCGAGTTCCCGCTGGGCCTGCCGGCGCTGCCTCACCAGTTCCCCCGGCGCAACCGGCTGGTGGCAGGCCTGGCACGGGGCACGCTGGTGGCCGAGGCGGCGGCCCGCAGCGGTTCGCTCATCACCGCCCGGCTGGCCGCCGAAGCCGGCCGCGAGGTGTTCGCCATTCCGGGCTCCATCCATTCGCCGCTGTCGCGCGGCTGTCACGCGCTGATCCGGCAGGGTGCCAAGCTGGTGGAATCGGCGCAGGACATCCTGGACGAACTGCTGGGCCCGGCCGCATCCCGCCAGCCGGCACCGGCCCCCCCGCTCCCGCGGGACCCCCTGCTGGCCGGCATGGGCTACGGCCCCATCCACCTGGATGCGCTGGCCGCGCGCACCGGCCTCGCGGTCCCGGCACTGCAGGACAGGCTGCTCGAACTGGAATTGCAGGGACGGATTACCCGGCTGGATGGCGGCCGCTACCAGGTCGCGGCCACGCGCTGAATACCCTTGTGTACCGCACGCACAACGCATGAGCAGCAAATGCCGGGCCATTTGCCTAGGGATGCAATTCAGCGTACAGTGGATCCAGCCTTACACGCTGACTTATGTTCGATATTCTCGTCTACCTCTTCGAGAACTACTACACGCCGGAAGCGTGCCCGGACCCGGAAACGCTGGCGCGCAAACTTGCCGCCGCCGGCTTCGAAGACGATGAAATCGACGACGCCCTGACCTGGCTGTCCGGGCTTGCCGAATCCACTCATCGCTGTGTCGATCTCGCCCTTGTTCCCAGTAGCGGCTGCCGTATCTATGCCGAGGCCGAGTATCGCCAGCTCGGTTCGGAAGCGATCGGCTTCATCGCCTTCCTGGAAGCGGCCGGCGTGCTGTCGTCCCCCCTGCGCGAAATCGTGATCGACCGCTCGTTCGCCCTGGGCGAGGCGCCCGTTCCCCTGGAAAAACTCAAGATCATCGTCCTGATGGTGCTCTGGAGCCAGGAGACCGAGATCGACAACCTGATCCTGGAAGAACTGCTCGAAGACGGCAGCGCCCGGCAGCTCCATTAAGAGCAGCCACGTAGCTCTGGCGCGACAAACCAAGACACTTCCACTAGACTCCGGATGCGGTGGATCCGGCACCGCCGGTCCACCCGCGTTGCCCCACGGGACCCGGCGCCGGGCCGCCCCAAGGCGGGTCCCGGCCCCCTTGGGGGCTGCCGCGTAGCGGCTGGGGGCCCACCATTCTGGGCGCCCGAAGGGCGCAGGGGGAGCATTTTTCGGCCTGGGTGGCACAGGCCCGACTTGCGTTGCTTAAAAATCCCCCCGTATCATCCGGCGCTTTGACGCGCTATTTGTTCGCGTCGGCTCCGTCAACTGGAAGTCAATGGGCAAAACTCTGATCATCGCCGAGAAACCTTCGGTCGCGCTGGACATTTCCCGCGCGCTGGGCGGGTTCAAGCGCGAAGGCGATTATTTCGAAAGCGACGACTATGTGCTCTCGTCCAGCGTCGGGCACCTGCTCACCCTCGTGGCGCCCAACGATCCGGTCAAGGGCAAGTGGAGCTTCACCCATCTGCCGGTGATTCCGCCCGAGTTCGAACTGGGGCCGGCCGACAAGCGCTCGGAAGAACGGCTGCGCCTGCTGGTGCGGCTGATCAAGCGCAAGGACGTGGACGCGCTGATCAACGCCTGCGACGCGGGACGCGAGGGCGAGTTGATCTTCCGCTACATCGCCCAGTACGCGAAGACCAACAAGCCCATCCGGCGCCTGTGGCTGCAATCGATGACCCAGCAGGCCATCCGCGACGCTTTCGCCGACCTGCGCTCCGACTCCGCGCTGCAACCGCTGGAAGCCGCGGCGCGCTCGCGCGCCGAGGCCGACTGGCTGGTGGGCATCAACGGCACGCGGGCCATGACGGCCTTCAACAGCAAGGACGGCGGCTTCTTCAAGACCACGGTGGGCCGGGTGCAGACACCCACGCTCGCCATCGTGTCCGAGCGCGAGGAGCGCATCCGCCAGTTCGTGCCGCGCGACTACTGGGAGGTGCGCGCGCAGTTCGTCGCCGCCGCCGGCCTGTACGA